>Ga0209942_1000597_pt1 | contig 21320 bp, 17 predicted proteins | sample SalPonR1_A_D2_MG_FD_185695 | JGI IMG/M metagenome (GOLD analysis project Ga0209942, IMG submission 185695) | Salt pond soil microbial communities from South San Francisco under conditions of wetland restoration - Salt Pond MetaG R1_A_D2_MG... ...
AGTATATATCGTTTATAAATGATTTCTAATGATACAATATGTACTAAGTATATATCGTTTATAAATGATTTCTAATGATACAATATGTACTATGTGTATATTGTTTATAAATGATTTCTAATGATACAATATATGATATGTGTATATTGTTTATAAATGATTTCTTCTTATCCAATATGTACTATGTATATATCGTTTATAAATGATTTCTAATGATACAATATGTACTATGTATATATCGTTTATAAATCATTTATAAACGATACAATATATGATATGTATATATCGTTTATAAATGATTTCTAATGATACAATATGCACTAAGTATATATCGTTTATAAATGATTTCTAACGATACAATATGTACTATGTATATATCGTTTATAAATGATTTCTAATGATACAATATGTACTATGTATATATCGTTTATAAATGATTTCTAATCATATAATATATACATAGTATATATTGTTTATAAATGATTTCTTCTTATCCAATATATACATAGTATATATCGTTTATAAATGATTTCTAATGATACAATATGTACTATGTATATATTGTTTATAAATGATTTCTTCTTATCTAACAAATATAGATCTTTTATAGAATACAAGGGTATTCTATCTTGTGTTTGTTTGATTCGAAAACGAGGCATTGGTGCATCAAGCAATTGTATGTTTCGTATCTATTCCATTCTTTGTGTGTTCTTATAGACAATTCTATAGCTTCTTTCTTTCGTCCAACATTAAATAGGTTGTAACATTTACATATAGCACCAACCCAATGAGAATCGTCTAAAAATGTCTTCGGTATATCTTTGTTTAAAGTATAACAGAGAGGTATAGAATCATCTAGACGTAATCTATTAAATGTGTGTAAATTAATGTCTACCAAAGGATTATTCTTTTTGTGTTGATAACCTTTCTTAAATAATCTATTCTCCCTTATTACGGTACGATCTAATAGACTATAACGCAAATTGTTTTCTTTTGTTATAAGAACATCATATGCATTCTCTGTAAGTAAATCTTCTTCGATAAATTTGTCGAAATTCTCTATTCTTTCACCACCTTTAACATGTAATATAAATTCGTTTTCATCTATATAATCGTTATAATCGTTGATATCTCCCACGATAAAACGTGAAAACGTATATTTCTCTAACCAATCGATACTTCTTTGTAGATTTTCGATCAGAATAATCATATTCTTTTATGATTATTTGTTTTCTTCTATACATTATTTATGTATGTTTACCATATTCCGTATTTTATTATCTTTCCCTCATATATTTCTATGTAATATTTATTGCATATTTCACAACACCATCTAGCTGTTTCTATGTTATTACATTCAGAAGCATTTAAAAAGATGGAATCGTCGTGTTCTCTAATGTCTATAAGTGGCATACCTTCTTCTCTAGAGATTTCAAACAACCATTTGGTTACATCTATATGATTACTTTTACAACAAAATAAAAATGTGCTCAAAAGTGTATCTCTAATAGAGATTTTATCGGTAAAAGAGTATATTCTTTTGGCTTCTAATAAATTGTTTTGTTTACATGCTGAGGAGAACTCCATAATAAAAAATATTGTAGAAACTTATATGTCAATAAGCAATATGTATAAACACTTTATACATATACGAAATGAACAAAGTAGTTTTAAATGCAATTGTTAAGAATGAATCAAAAATCATTAAAAGACTTCTAGATTCATGCAAAAATCTTATAGATTATATTAGCATATGCGACACTGGTTCTACAGATAATACTGTAGAAGTTATATACGATTGGATAAAAGAAAATGATTTTCCTCAAAGCAATTGTAAGATTCATCAACCAAAACGATCATTTGGAGAAATATTGTTTTCTTTCATAACTATAGATCATAACGAAAAATACGAAAACTGTGAAAATTTGAGAAAAGAGCTAAATGAGTGGAAAAGTTATGCCGTTTCCAATAATCAATTGAATATTTACAATGATATACTTGAATGTGTTGAAACCTTATCAAACAAACGTAAATTATCGAATGAACAAAAGGATTTAATATATGATCTCTTGAATTCTCAAGACAAAGATAAGCCTTTGCGTCACAAAGAAGATACTACATTTGTGAACTTTGGACAAAATAGAGATCAATCACTTAGATTAGCTAGAAAATATTTTCCTGAAGCCACGTATACCTTTCTAATAGATGCTGATATGATTGTACATACTAACAATTTCAACAAATCGATGTTAATAGGAAATAGTATAATATTTATCACTCAAGTATTCGGTGTGAAAAATCCCATCGAATACTCTTATGCAGCATTTATACATAAAGATTCACATAGTAAATGCGTAGGTGTTACACACGAGTATTGGTCTTACACAAGCCGTGAAATATTACCAAAAGATACGATTCATATTACATCTCCCGGAGACGGTGGTTGTAAATCAAATAAGCAAGAAAGAGACGAAAGAATGTTAAAAGGTGAAATCTTCAAAACTAAAGAGATAGTATATGAAGGATTTCGAAAGAAAACTGTTGATTTTCATTTGAATGATAGTCTCAGAACTAGATATTATTTCTATCTAGCAGAAACTTATAGATGTATGAAGAAATATAAAGAATCTATTTCGTACTATACTAAACGAATACATAAAGAGAGATATAGAGGGGATTCAGAAGTATGGTACTCTATTTATTCTATAGCAAATATCTATAAATATATGTACAATTCTGATAGAAAATACGAATCTAATATGGTTGATTGGTACCTTAAACTCTATGAATATGAACCTAGAAGAATAGAATCATATAGAATGCTTTACGAATTCTACAAAAGTAAAAATCAGATAAACAGGTGTTATATGTTTGCTAAACTGTTAATTACAAACGAGTTTAAATATACACCAAACGATTTATTTGTAAATACAAAATTGTATGATCTAACAAATGTGTATAAATATTTGATAGAAAATTCTTATAAAATGAAGGACAAAAAGACCGGTAATTTAGCTTGTGAAAAACTTTTAAAGGAAAGTAGTGATGTTTCAAATCAAACGTTTGTAAAGAAATATTTAGAAGTATATAAATGAAAGTTTTGATAACTGGGAGCGAAGGGTATATAGGAAAACATTTACAATACTCATTTTCTACAATGAAAGACGTAACTGTTGTTCCGTTTGATTTAAAATTAGGTAATGATATAAGAGAAATATCTCACATCAATAGAGTTTTCACACAAGAAGAACTAAAGGGTGATTCCATAGATGCCGTTATTCATTTGGCAGCACTTATAAGTGTAGAAGAAGGAGAAAGTAATCCTGAAGATTATATTAATACAAATGTTGTGGGAACTATGAATCTCTTATTTGTTATGAAAACGAATAAATGTAAAAGATTTATATTTGCCTCCACAGCAGCTGTATACGAAACAAACGATAAACTTCTACATGAAGAGAGTAAATTGAAACCTAAATCTGTGTATGGAAGAACCAAAAGAATGTGTGAGAGATCAATAATAGAGATGTGTCCAACGTGGGAATGTAAATATACCATATATAGATTTTTTAATGTCTGTGGTTCAGAGCCTACTATTCATGTAAAGGATCAAAATTCTCATTTATTTCCTAATTTGGTAAATAATATTATAAACGATATGCCTATGAGAATATACGGAACTGATTACGAAACACCTGATGGTACATGTATAAGAGATTATGTACACGTTATGGATATATGCGACGCTTTGGTACTTCTTGGAAAAGAGAATTCTTACAATCAAATATTTAACCTTGGAAGTAACAAAGGTTATAGTGTAAAAGATATAGTGAAAGAATTTGTAAAGGTGGGAGAAAGGTATTACGGACGAGCAAAAGTTTGCTATATGAAGAGTAGAAAAGGTGATTGCGCAACACTTGTAGCCGACAGTAAAAAAGCTAACGATCTTCTATCTTGGATGCCTAAAAGAAGCCTTACAACTATGATATCTTCATCATTTTTTATTTCTATAAATGATATTTATGAATAAAACTTTACAATAAAGCATGAATTCCGCCGAAAGAGAATGGTACGAGAACTTAACCGACGAAGAAGAGTTGAAGCTTATTCGTATCTATAATCACATAGAGAGAAACCCCAAAAATAGAAATTTCACATACAATGATGTGTATAACTCTATAATACACAATCAACAATTAGCGTTAGAATATTATTTATCTTCAGGAATATATATTGATCGTGTATTCAGAGATGATACATTATTAGAAACAGCAATTAAGAATTCTACTAGAGATATAGTAAAACTGTTAATAGATAATAAAGCAAACGTAAATCTTAGAAGATTTGATAACGGATTTTCACCACTACATATTGCTTGTATAGAAAACAGATATGATATAGTAGAATTGTTAATTGAATCTTCAGCAAATATAAATGCGGTGAATTGTTTGGTAGAAACACCTTTACATATATCTGTTAGATGGAATTGTGAAGAAATAGTAATGCTCTTATTAAATCATTACTGTGATGAAGAAATAAAGAATTTCGAAGGAATGACCGCATTAAGTATAGCTAAATATATGAATTTGGAAAATATAATAAAGATATTTAATTGTACAAAAGATGCAGAAATGGAAGATTTTAATGTAGAACACTTATCTAATAGTATTCAATATATGCAAATGTAAAAACAATAGATTTTTTATTGTTTTTTATTTAATAGGTTGTTAAAGTGTATAGTTAATTGCGTTTGAGTGATCTTTGCACAAAAGCTATTGTATCTGGATCAATTATACACTCAATAGCATATTTATTCTGCTTAAGAGCCTCCAAACACATTTCATCGGTAGGATGATCGATAAACTGAAGAGCCCAACCGTTCTCTTTAACAGCTTCTAAACATATATCATCGCTAGGTTTATTGATATACTCGATAGCACACCCTAAATTCTTCACAGCCTCCATACGCATCTCTTCAGTTGGGTTTTTAATAAACTGAATAGCAAATCCGTACTGTTTCACAGCAGCCAAACAGACATCAGAAGTTGGATTCTTTATATACTTAAGGCAAGATCCGTCTTTCTTTACAGCTTCCAAGTATACTTCAGAACTTTGACCTTTGATGTGAGCAACAGCAGATGGATTCTGTCTCACAGCCTCTATACATACTTGCATACTTGGCTCTTCAATAAATTGAACAGCCAAACCGTTTTCCTTGACAGCCTCTAGAAGCATTTCATCAGTTGGATTATTAATATTGTAGAGAACATATCCGTTCTTTTTTACAGCTTCCAAGCACACTTGATTCGTTGGATTCTTGATGTGCTGAATAGCATACGGGTTCTGTTTTACAGCTTCCAAGCACATTTCATGTGTTGGGTTCTCGACAAATCGAATGGAATTTCCGTTCTGTCTTACAGCCTCCAGGTTTTTCGACATAGTGTCTTTCGAATTCTTGAAATGATTCAAAACGAAACGAATAAACTCTCCATTAAGTGGAGTGTTGGAATACATAGTAGTCTACACTAATAGGTATGTTTATATACCGTAGGATCTTTTTAGTGTCAGTTCAAACATTGAAGAAAAGATTTATATAACAAAACAAATATAGGAATTATTAGTTTGTATATGTAGAAGTAAAACAATAAACTTTATTGTTTTTTATTTGATATATTGATCTCGCATAGCACTTTAATTCTTTTTGATTAAAGACTTAATGAGCAATTTGATACTTTGATTCTCAATAAAAGGGAGAACCGATTCGTTCTTCTTAACGGCTTGTAAGCATACGCTAGGACTTGGATTCTTAATAAATCGAATAGAATATGCGTTCTGATTGACAGCCTCTACACATATTTCGTGTGTCTGATTCCTGATATACCGAATGGCTTCTCCGCGTCTCTTAACAGCCTCTAGGCACACTTTAGTACTTGGATTCTGAATACATCCTACACTATATGGATCGTTCCTAACAGCTCGAAGGCATACTTCAGTACTTGGATTCTTAATATACTTAATAGTAAACGCATTCTTCTCGACAGCATCTAAACACATTTTAGAACTTGGATTCTCAACATACTGAATAGCAAACTCGTTTCGATTTACAGCTTCCACACACATTTCATGTGTTGGGTCCTTGATAAATTTAATAGACCACCCGTCCTGCTTAACAGCTTCCAAACACATTTCGTCAGTTGGATTCTCGATCCACCGAATAGAGTACCCATACTGCTTAACAGCTTCCAAGCACATTTCCTCAGTTGGATTCTTAATATACTCAATAGTAGATCCGTTTCTCTTAACAGCTTCCAAACACATTTCGTCAGTTGGATTCTCGATCCACCGAATAGAGCACCCATGCTGCTTAACAGCTTCCAAGCACATTTCGTCAGTTGGATTCTTAATATACTTAATAGTAGATCCGTCTCTCTTAACAGCTTCCAAACACATTTCGTGAGTTGGATTCTTAATATACTGAATTGTAGATGCATTTTTCTTAAATGCTTCCGAGCACACTTCAGGAGTTGGGTTCTTGATATACTCAATAGCCCGTCCGTTCTGTTTAACAGCCTCTATGCACATTTCATGTGTTGGATTCTTGATGTGTTTGATAGCATACCCATACTTCTTAACAGCTTCTAACTCTTCAGTTCGGTCAACTCGAGGAATCTCTTCATCAAAATGCTTCGAAATCAAAGAAATAAGCTCATTAGTAAATGCGGTGTTAGAATCCATCATTGTTCTCTATGTAATAGATGTTCTGAAATTATCTATTATTTTTTTATGTCATTTTTAGGTATAGATAGTTCTTATAAGAAGATATTTTATTTCTAAGTGTAGACGTATAAAAAAACAGTAAATAGTTTATTGTTTTTTAGTTAAGCCATTGTGGCTTTCTTTCGGGAATTCTCTTGTAAAATACTATACCTTCTTCTTGTTTTGATCTGTAATACTTTCTATAGAGTTCTATATGATTTTCTATAGTGCATTCCTCGTTTTCACTCTTGAGATTATCAGGCATCGCTAAATAGGGAGGTGTAAAGCTTGAAGATGGCGCATCGAAATAGTTAGACGAAGGTGGATTGTTAGCAAACCATTCTATAAGAGGTTGAGACTTATGAGGAGGGTTGTTAGGATACCTTTTGAGTTTTTCCTCACATAAAGCTAATCCAAGCTGTGTGAGCCATATATAGTTTTCAACATTTTGTCTTGCCCACAATACACTACCGTGTTTGTAATGCGTCATTCGGTATGGCTTCATACCACAACTTTCTTCACACTTGACTATCCATGTATCATCTTTATGAACGACTGGATGCTTTTCTTCCATAAGCTTTCTAAGTTTGTCTGTTTTGATATTTGGTCTTTCACCGTTCACAAAACGATATATAGTCGATAGCATTTGAGCAGTCTCGAGAATCATTTTAATCACATGTTTGTCTCCATGCATTTGAGCACATTCAGTAGCACATAGAGCCAGAAAGAAAATATTCATGGTGTAATCGTGTATAATATTATATATTACATATATTATATATTTGTCAGTTTTAGAACCATATGATGTATTTTCTACCGGTCTCCTTTTCTTTCTTCATAAATGCTTTATATATAAACGAACAAAACTTATTGTCTCCATTTTCAGTAATCATTTTGTAATAGATCATTTTGTCTTTAATATTCTTAGGTTTTCTATATAAACTAATCGTGTCGTCCAAATCGTTTGGTAGAGATTCATCAGTGTAATCCAAATTTATCTTTTTCATCATTTCAAGTATTTTATTAGGACCTCCTACGATAGAATTACATAATTGTTTCGTAGAATCGTATATATCATTATTATGGTCTACGACTCTAAAAGTGTTTCCTATAGTCATCAAACCATAAACACCCAAATCGTAAAACTCCGAGAACTTTTTCTCTATTTCTAACTGTAATAGAGCAGTATATATCATATTCTCTTCTCGCAATACATTCTTCCAAGTATTATCCTTTACAGAATATATTCTGAGTAGCCCTTCACCTTTTATGAGACGAGATATAGCTCCCGTGTTTGTGTCTCCTTCTTTAATAGAGTATACGTTATGTATTACTACTTGTTCTTTATTAGTTTCTTTTTCTATAGTTTCATCATCAGTGCTCGTATAGTATATTTTACCTTCTTTTGAAGATATATAGTAAACAGTTTCTGATTTGTTAATGTTTGCATATTCTATAAAGTCTCCGTCTCTTTCAAGCCTCTTTACCTTTAACTCTTTGGTCATATCGGGTTTTCTACCTCTTCCGGACGTTTTCTTTCTTCTCACCATCTCTAATACATTAATTCCCATTTCAGGTCTGGTAAATGTATAATACTGGTTTTGTAGTCTATCGAGAATTTTATTTACGTTTCTATTTGGATTTCTAGTGTATTTATATTCTATAGCCTTCTCTAACAAAGAAGCTCTAGCAACCGCATCTAGATTTTCTATTTCTTCAAACGGAATCTTTCCCGTAACAAATTCTCTAAGTATATTTTGGTATCTATTTTCGTTATTTGTCTTCAATATCTCTTTTAAAGAAGACTTTTCTATTCCATACAGAATGTTTGTATAGTATTCTTTACCAATCTGATTTTCATCTTTAAAAGGTATATGTGGATATGTTTCTGAGATAAATATGACGTCTCCTTCCGAATATACGTAGTTAATGATATTGTATCTATTGTACACAACAGTTCTATTATCTACTATTTTAATTATAGATCTTATTATGAATTGTTTATCGAATTGAGGATAAAGTTCATACAATTCGTCGAAATTTGTTTTGCCATCTCTTCTCAACTTTTCAGATAAAAGTGTTTTAAACGTTTCAAATTCTTTATCGGAATATATTATGTTGTAATTAGATGAATCGATTGCCTTTTGGCCAGATACAAAAAGAATATCTCCTTCTTCACCTTTATTAATCAATTTTTCACTTTTGTATGTCTTACCCTTTGTATTCTTAAACTCTATCCACTTATATCCGTTAAAATACATAAACTTTTTCTTATAGATTATGGCTCTCTTGAAAAGAATTTCCCATTTACCATTATGTCTTCTGTATACAGTTAAAGGTTCTGGATCAACAGTTTCATATTTACACAATTGATAATCGCATTCAGGAGATCCGTTTCTTCCTTCGTCTGTTATCATATTTCTGTTCTTATGTATCTGAGCATCCACTGCTATTTCCTTAATATACCTTTCTACTTTTGCTATATTCTTAGCATCTTTTCTCGCATAATTATATAGTTCAATATCTATAGTATTTAAAGAACTGTCTTCGCCCGTAAGAATTAGTCTATTCATCGAATCTCTATTGTCGTATACAGAAGCATGTCTGTAAACATTTACTTCCACGGTTGCTTTATCGGGATTTACAGATTCGTATTGAATCAAAAGTCTTTTAACATCATCGCTAAGTATATTTGAACGCTTTTGTAGATATTCTATTATCTTTCTATAATTAGTTTTTATAGTCTTTCTCAATTGCGTTTTCTCGAATACACTAGAAGCTGTCATCTTAACATTTCCCTTATTCATTATCTTGCGTATCTTATTCTTTATCATCGAATTACTTATTTTACTCATTATACCAGAGATTATATTTGAAGATTCTCCCAGTAAAGATTTCAAGAGAATCTTATTCTCTTCTATATTCATATTTTGAGTTATATCGGATTGTATTTTCAACATTCTATTTATAAGTCTAGCTAGCGTATTCTTAATCTTAACTTCTAGATTAGTCTTTTGAATAAGTACAAACACTTCTCTCAGTTGTGAGAAATCTAAGAATGATTGATTTTCTTCAGATTGTATTCTAGACATCTGTTCGTAAGCAACATTTGCTTTAAGATATTTTTCGCGTATATTTAATTGTTTCGAGGAATTTCTAGATATTTCTTCTATTATTTGTGTGATTATATCGTGAGCTTTACCTTTTTCGTTATTATATCCTATTAGCTCATCCTGTTTCTCACCAATTAAGTGAACATGACTTGAAGCTCTGAACGCTCTACTTTCTCCTTGATAAATACTTGCAAAGTTCCAACCACCATTTACTGTATGAACATTTCTAACATTAAACAGGTTAAGACCTTCACGAATCTTTCTTGTACCTATAAGGATTTGTATGATTTCTCCGTGACGATTCTGATAACTATTGTATACGTTTTGAATATTTTCTTGTACAGCTTTTGAAGTTTCACCACTGATGATAGCGTATGTCATAGGCTTTCGAAATTTCTCCTTTATTTGAAGGTCATCCGTGTTGACAGAATTTTGGCAATAGGATTCTACGTTATCACCTTTCTTATTTTCAAACACGTTTTCAGTAGTTTCAAACTTAGTATATCCTTGTGCCTCTAAACATAAACCAAGAACAATAGCTCCAGGACCTCTTAAGTAATCAGTATATATAAAACCGTTATCGTTTATATTTTCTTTGCTTACATCTATTATCTTTTGGTATTTAGTAGATAGTTGGCTCAAATTATATTCTCCTTCTCTATTAGATATGTACTTTAATAGAGAAGGTTTAGCTATATATTTACCACTAGAAGTAATCTTAATGTATTCATCAAATCCCTTGTTCGTATATTCTCCGTTTGGATATACAAACGTTGAAGCTTGCCTATGAGCAGTAGAAAAGTTTATTCTAGAGTCTCCTAACGAATCGTATGTTTCACTTTGTATGTCTATCATAGGACTCAATGCAAGTATTTCCATTGTCCCGGGAATTTGTGTGCCCTCGAATTGTTTTATGGCTCCCGTGTCAAATTCTTTTACAGCTGATACTCTTCCTCTCAAATATTTTTCCATTCTATTTACATTCCAATTATCAGAACTAAAATCTTCTCCTACTGGCATTTTCTTCACTGCATTTGGATACAATAAGTTCATTATGAAAGCCAATTCTTCCGTATTGTTTATCATAGGAGTTGCAGATAATACTAGAACCTTGATATTTTTAGCATGTTTTACTAGACGATAGAGTTGCTTATATTTACTTATATAATCTCTCTCTTTATCTTTTCTCGAACCCTTATTTGGATCCTTTAAACTGTTTCTCAAAGATTGAATTTCATCAAATATGATGAAGTGATTAGAATATTCTTCTCTAATATCTTCATTAGACATTTTCTCAAGTTTATTTGCGAAAGCTCCATACTGATCTATTTCGTAATGAGGTTTTAGAATATGAGTTGCTTTTGCTTTTTGTGTTTTCAAATCTTTTATGTCTCTTAGTTCTTTTGTTTCATAGACGCCTTCAGGAGAACCTTTACATATTATCTCTTTCTTAAACTGTTGTCCAATAATTTCACCTTTTACCAAGATTAACGTTTTCTCTATTGTAGTATATATAGAAGTGCTCATTAGATCTACCAAATTAGATACTAATTTTCTCTTGGAAAATTCAGCAGAAAATATACTTGTTAACGTTTTACCTGTACCCGTCTTATGAAAAGCGTATAACCTGTCGTAAGCAAGCATAAACCTTTCTACAAATTTCTGATGATTAAAACCTTCTCCCCTTGCAGGTATCTCTTCGCCCGAATAAGATGCTAACGATGAAAATTCCTTCATTCCCGAAATCAAGGTTTGAAAATGAATTTCGTCTTGATTTGGGTAAAAGGGTATAAGATCCTCTATTTGAATTGTATTCATTTACTATAGAAGTAAATAAAAGTGATAAAAAACTGACATTTGTTTAGTTTCTACTAATTCTAATAGAAATTAATTTATATTAATATAATGAATCCTCATACAATAGATGACGCACCACCAGCTTTTACAGAATTTGAGAATACAGAAAGAACATTTGAATCCATTCATCTAAATCAAGAAATAAAGGGCGCTGAGAAGTTTCTAAGAGAAAATCCTCCAGACATAGATATGACTAAAAATCTTGAAGGTTTCTGTCCATTATGTAGGTCTCCCGAACATACTATTTCTGAATGTGGTAAAGGTGAAAGTGTGTTGTTTTCTAATGAACGTAAGTCAAAGAATAAACATAACGATTTTATCAATTGTTCTAGATCATTTGTACCAGTTCGTCTAAATGAAGGAATAAAGGGCGCTGAGAAGTTTCTAAGAGAAAATCCTCCAAAAAGACGTATAAGTTCGGGTGTTAAAGATTTCTGTAGATTATGTATGTCCTCCGAACATGTTACTTTTGATTGTGAAGAAGAAAAGAGTTCGTTGTTTTGTGTTGAATGTAAGTCAACCGGTCACGTTTTTATGAATTGTTCTACTTTTCAAGAAAAGATGTATAGTCATCACTGGTTGGCTTCTATGAATAAGTGTGGTAAGTGTAATTTCTTTGGACATGACGAGAAGGATGGAATTTGTAACCAATCGTGATATTCTGTGTAAAAATGAAACGTAAATATACAACGTAAAATATAAATATAAACTATATTTATATAAAGAGTAATGACTGAACTAGAAATTTTGATAGAAAATTTGGAAGAAAAAATCAAAAAGAAAGATGAGAGTCTTTCTGTTATAGAAAATCCCAAAATGTTATTAAAATCTCTTCAAAAATTACAAAATATTATAGGTATGAAAGTCTTGAAGACAGCTATAGCACAACAGACAAAATATCTCATAGCAAAGATGGAAGAAGGGAAAAATAGTATGAAGATGTTAAATACTATTCTCTACGGAGATCCTGGAGTGGGAAAAACAACAGTAGGAGTTATACTTGCGGAAATATGGTGCCATCTAGGACTTCTTAAGAAAACATTTGACGAAAACAAAGACAATACTACTATATTAGTAAATCAAGTCAATAATAATCCTGAATATGTACAAATTGGTCTCTTAGCTTCGGTTATTCTCTGGGGTTGGTTTTTAGCAGCCGCTAAATGGTGTTACAAGAATTATGGAATGTTTATTCTCGGCATAGCCATATTAGTATTATTAACTACAGCACTCATTACGTGGATATATTACACAAGTGACGAGAATACCACTACAGTAGAAGTCAAAAATCATTCAAAAGATGTAGACGATAAAATTATTAAAATTGTGAGCAGAAGTGATTTTGTTGGGCAATATGTTGGGTGGACAGCTAAAAAGACAGAAGCTTTGCTAAATGCAAACAGAGGAAAAGTATTATTTATAGATGAATGTTATTCTCTTTGCCAAGATGCAAGAGATACTTTTGGAATAGAAGCACTTACGTCTATTAACAAATTTATGAGTGAGCATCCAGGAGAAATAGTTATTATATTTGCAGGATACGAAAAACTTATGAAACAGGGCATATTTACTTTTCAACCAGGTCTTCCTAGAAGATGTATGTGGCAGATATCTTGTGACAATTATACTGGAGAGGAGTTGTTTGCCATATTTGAAATTCAATTGGAAAAAGAAGAGTTGAAAATACAAAAGGATGATAGAAAGAAAGTAGAAGAGTATATCGTAGAAAACATTGACGCGTTTCCTTCATTCGGAGGAGATACAGAGAGACTTGTATTCTTTTCTCAAATACATCAAGCTGGAAGAAATAACAGAAGAGTAGGATACATAACATTTGAAGATGTAAAAGATGGTATTCAAAAACTCGTATCAAACAATATAACCAAAAGAAAAAATGATGAAGCTTACAATAATGCTAAGATGATAAATTCTGTACTGAGAGCCAACTCTCAATTATATTAAAATGACTATGTTTTTAATAATGAACTATTTGTTAAGCTTTTTAATGATGAATTCTCTATGTGTTGTAAGTTATAGAAACATAGTAGGAAAATGTACCAATTTCAAACTTATTCGAGATGTATCTACTTTTAAGCCTAACATTTTTTGTCTAAGAGATATTAATAAACATTGTTACGAATTTTTGAGTAAAAAATATAAATACAAATATTCTATAAAAAGAGACGACGAATTAGTAGATGCAATATTTTCTACTGAAGATTACAGAATAAATCATTATATTCGAGGAGAACAACCCGATAAAGATGTTATAGGAATAACTATCAGAAAAGAACATAATAGAGAAATAACTATTTTTAATTCTTCATTTGTTAACGTTTGCAATGTTGGATCTTCATCTTGTGACGATCAGATAATAGTATTCGGAGACAACTTACAAAATATTGAAGATAAGGAAAATGTAATCGTATGCCCGAAATATCAGAAAAGAATGGTTGCTTATAAAAACGTACAGATTAACAATTTTAAGTTCATAAATGATAAAGTTTCGAACAACCAAGATAGAAACAATTATGCTTTGTTTTCCCATTTAAGCTTCTAATTCTTTGTTAGAAACACATTACAATACTACTATAAATAATTACTAGTTAAGTTTAAATTAAAATTTCTATTAATTTAATAGAAACGTTTAAAAGATGATTATATCTAACATCTTGTACAAGAGAGTTAAAGCTATTACTTCATACTATTATCAAGGTAAGATTTTAATCTTTGCTTATGTTACTCCAAATACTCAATTTGGTAAAAATCCCAAATCCGATTCTTCAATCGTACCGATTAGTAACATATCAAGTAATAGACTAGTCGTAATACCTTACAATTGTAATAAGAAATGTTTCGAAGAAATTGTTACTTTAATGGTATTCGTAAGACTACCGATAATGCCTAGTAGCATAAATGTTTGCTCCAATGAGCATAATATATTTATATCGGTTCATGTAAACTCTGATGTATCACTTAACAACAATATTAACGTAACAGGTTCAAGAAACAGAACATCTACCTTACTTATTCGTATGAATTCATGTTATAAAATACAGAATTCCGTAAATATAATAAACGGATTAGCAGTATTTCCAGAACAAACAGGTTCTCTTCCTCCAAGTATTATGTGTATAGAAGATACTGTATACTTTCTATCTACATATACAAATTATATACAAAGTCCTGTAAGTAGTCAATTGATAATGACAGAGTCAGGTATACCAAATATGTTTTATGGAACGTGGAACACACACACCAGATTGCTAGACTTGCAAATTACAAGAAACAAAACCGGTGTGTTTGCGGGATCTTTAGTACCTTCCGATTGTGGTAATTCTATATTTTGGTCTTTTAATTTTAATGGATCTCTAAACTTCTACGGTAGAAAATTGGTTTCTAAGGGAAGGGATACACTAGCTATAGTAGAGACTGGAAATTCTTGTCCTAGACTATCCGTGAAGCAAAGTAAGCTTTTAGGAGATACACCTAATAGTGAAAGAAGTAATCTTATATACGTTTCTAATATGGCATATAGAAACAATAAATTGTATATATCAGGATATGTAAACGGTGAATATCCTTCGTTGTGTATTAATGAGAACGAAACAACACAATTTGTATCAGCTATTGACTCTCATAACATGGAGAGCATCTGGAGTAAAACGATAGATACTTCATTAAATGCATACGTAAACAACATTTTTAATTCTATTCGATTACATATTAGTCATGATACTTTAATAGTTAGTAGTAATTATTGGGCTAATTTATATATAGGAGAACATGATAAAATGTACGGAAGTGGTTCTTCTGATATGTATATGGCTCGTATGGATTTATGTAACGGAAAATTATTAGATTTATCGAGAGTAACTGATGTAGAAGTAAATGGTAGTTTAACAGTTCTTAAAAACACTTTTTACATTTTAATAAATAGATCTGTAAATTTCGATTTTTCATCCATGTCTTTGGTTATTCAAAACAATTAAAAAACTTATATATTATATAAGTTTTCTACGTAATTGTAAATTTAGAAGGTTGCATAATAAGCTACCAACAAAATAAGTAATACTACGAAGAAGAATAATATTTTGTGATATGGAATTAAGAAAATACAAAGTACTAAAGACCCAAAGATAATTAGTGAAAGTAACCATAACTCTCTAGTGGGTACATTTATATGATACGAATAGAATTCGATTGGTCTGAAGAAAAGGTTTTTGTGTTTACTCAGAAAGGGGTATTTATCACCTACATCCGTAGCTGATCCACTTTGAATAAATAGAGAAGGATATGTTCCGTATGCATATTTACTTTTTAAGTACACACAATCTATAGCTGTTCCAGTATATTTCATGTTTGCATATCTCTTCATTCCTTTTCTCGTAATAATATATGCGTGAGTACATATAGATTGTAATTTAATTATTCTTGATGCAACTTTTGTGGTTCTGTAGTTTCGAATATCTACAAATGTGCCTAAATAAAATAATTCGGCAGATTTATTTTCTTGCAGCCAATCATAACACCTCTTAATTATTTCATCATTTAAATATTTAGTTCGAGCGATATCATCTTCAAATATTACTATATACTCATATTTTTTATTATACGCTTCCGTTATAATATCTATATGAGATTCGAAACATCCTTCAACTCCACCGTTAGGATGCTTATCTACTCTATGAAATTTTGCCTCAATTCCGCATTTGTCGAAGAGTTTTTCACAAGATTCCTTTCTATCATCTCGTGTATTGAGATTTATACAATAGATCTCGTCAAATAGTTTCCACGACATCTTTTTGCTATACATTATTTATTCGTTTGACAATATCTATAAATTTAAAAGATTTAAAAATGCTTAAACGACAAAGGATAGGCGAATATGCGAAGGTTTCATCTGAGAATATATCTTGGATGAAACAACCCGTAAGAGCGAAGTGTAAATCGAAGAAGCGTCAAAAAGAAACTATTCATGAAGTGTTTGTTAAAATGTGCGATGCAGAAATTGAAGATTTTTGGAAAGAGTTATTCTTGAAATGTAGTAAAGGAGAGTTTCCAAAAGATTTCAATTACAAGAATGGTGAGATATACCATAGACACAAAAAGAGAGAAGCCATACATTCCAATGTAGAGAAATCCAAAGAACAAGTGAAGAATTTCTTTCGATCTATGGGAAACATTCTGTCTCCTTTGGACATAGACAACAAGTATTTGATCGATCAAAAACAGAGAATTAAGATGGAAAGTTTCGATGTTCAGTGGAAAGAGATTAGATCCTTGAATGTTAAAGAGTATCTAATATTAGAGTATTCTAGAAACATATGCGATGATTTCTCTTCTCAAAACAAAACTTTCGATAATATTAAGAATGCTATAGTTGTTGGTATGATTGACAACGAGGATATACAAATGAGGGACGGAAGAATAGAGCTTATCAAGAATCTTTGCTATGACGATGCGAATGATTGTTTTCAATCTTCGAAAATTCAAAACAATGCAAAAATCAAGATACCATCAGATAAATCTGAGAAACCTAGCGGCTATTTAGAAGAGTGGCGTTCATATATGAAGAAGAAAAAGTAGAAATCGATGAAAGATTAAACCTTTTCTTTTCATTAGATACCGAGGATGTATTATATACAGCCATTATTGTAAGTATTATAATCGCAAATGAACATATTTCAACGTACATATATTTATAAATATATGTAAACTTATTAGACTTGTATTTCGTGTACATATAAATGTTTATATGTATTTATTTCTAATCTAAGATCGTATTTCTTGCGTTGTCTCTTAGCTTTTCTACTCTTATCTTCACAGAATCATCATATTCTTCGTTCATTATAGGATCGAAATATTTTAATCTAATAGTTCCCGGTTTCACACAGTTAAAATACTCTACAGGATACAAAACGTGTGTATTTTCTATTTTTGCCGGAACTATATAACAATTATTGGAGACGCTTAAATAGAAAGGACCTTTCTTGAATTCACCCATTACTCCATCTTTACTTCTAGAACCTTCCGCAAAAATGTGAAGATGTGTTTTATTAAATTTAGCTGTGTTAATTTGATTGTTTAGTGTTTCGATTGCTTTCTTATTATTTGTTCTCTCTATAAATCTATGTCCAATACACCAAGCTGCCCAAGAAATAATCGGTAGTTGCCAAACCAACTCTCGTTTCATTACGAAAACAAAAGGTACGGGAGAGGCGGCGACCAAAAGAAGGTCAAGAGAGGAAGGATGGTTAGAAACTATAATTGAGCTTGGAATATTTTCCGTCTTTTCTATATTTTCATAAACAGTTTTAACGTTTAATATGTAAAGACCTATTTTAGCCCAATATCTTTGATATACAAATGTTGGTAAGCGATTAGCTTTAACGTTCAACGATAATAAAGTATTGTTCAAGAGACCTATGGGAGATATCACAATCGCCACAGCTGAACCTATCAATAGGAATGTAAAGGCTAAAACGTTTCGAATTAAAGTTTCAATCATATTTAGGTTTTCTTAATTAAAACTAGTTTCTCGAAACATATGTCATTTAATATTTGAAATATAGAAAATACATATCGCATAAGAAGAAATCATTTATAAACGATTATCTAAATGGTTATATTTCAATCTGATATATTTAGTAACAACTATGAATAGTTCTGCATTTCGCAGAACTATCGCGAAAAAAAATAAGGAATGTATTTTTCCATTTTCTATCTTTACTTTTATTGCTAATAGTGTAAGAGCTAATGATAGCCAATATCCAGGTATCAAAAACCGCAGTCTATTCTTTTATTCAGTTTTAGACAAATCTGTATTTTCTGGCCTATCGCACCCATCATGTTAGTGTATTCGCCTCATACACTTCTCTATGATCAGCTTTACTCTCTGTAGAAAACAATACAGAGGATAACGAGTGATATCTCTACACCAAAAACAATAAATTATTGTTTTTTTGACAAATCATCACAATTTCTATCTGAAATATAAAAATAGTATATGACAAACGTAATCAACTAAATATATTCGCACATTACAGAGATCATGAGTTCTTACATAGCAGGTTACATTACATATGATTTTTATGAGAGAAAAACGAAATCTACCAAACTAAAGATAAAATCTATAAACAGTGGAAACGTATTTGATATGAAAATACCTCCTCATATATTCTGTCCTGCCAAGAAAGGTGATAGTATATCAGCTTATTGCAATAAGACATACAATTACGGAAAAGTGGTTCTTGTACCAATCACGACACCTTGGGTGGAGATAGGAGTTTCTAAGAGAACTATTATAGAATGTTTTATCATTTTTCTCAAAGGTAATAGATTCGGAAACAAATCGTCAGAAAGGTTATATGATAGATTCGAAGAATTAGCCATAAGATATAATGAAGGAAAACAGGAAGATTCTGTAGAAAAACTAACAGTTTCCTACATCAACGATGTAGCTATAGATTATGCTGTAGATGGAAATGGTAATTCCTACGATTTACTTGAAGGTTATTTGACTAAAACACAATTCAGCAAGTTAATGATTTCGTGGTATAAGAAACGTAGTCTGAGAAGACTGTATCTCTTGGGTCTCAACAATACCGAAATAATGTCTGTAAAAGATCTTTCCTTAGACGAATTACATGATAGATGTATAGACAATCCATATAAGGTTTATCAGATATCTACTCTAAAAGCCACATCGATAGCAAATATAACTCAAAAACAATTTAGTGAAGAGCAGATGAGGTGTGGTGTTATTATTAGGAAGGTGTATGAATGGAATAAGAACGGATGGACTGGAGCACCTTTACAGAAACTCATATACGTCTTTCCAGATTTAGCAAAGCATATGGAAATGTTAACAACAGAATACGAACTTATACTTGACATGAAGACTATTTACCTTAAATATCCTCATATTGTTGAAACGTCTGTAGCTTCTTACATTCTAGATAATATTGAAGAGGAAGAATCCGATGATCCAGCGTTCACGAGTACTCAGATAACTTCCGAGCAAAAAGAGGCAGTATCTAAGAGCTTGAGAAACAGAATTCATATAATTACGGGAAAACCTGGATGTGGAAAAACTTTCACTATTAAAGAAATTATTCATAATTTAGAGTTACAGAATATACCATACGCAGTAGCTTCATTTACAGGTAAGGCTGTAGCTAGACTCAAAGAAGTGTTAGGAAACGACCGACCGTCCACAATGCATAAGATGATCTCGAAAGCTTTCAAATACCGAGGTTTTGAATACCTCATTCTAGATGAGGTCTCGATGATAACTTCAGAACTATTTTACAGATTTGTGGGAAAATTCGGATTGGACTACAGTATCGTATTGGTGGGTGACCCAAATCAACTTCAAACTATTAGTTGGGGTAATCTATTTTATTCTATCATAGAAACTAATGTAGTACCTATCTCTAAACTCACCAAAAATCTAAGAGTTGTGAAGAATGTAGGTCAAAATGAAAACGGAATTGTAATAAATTCTAATAGAATCATTGAATATGCTGAAGAACTAGATCCAGAAATACTACCAATGTTTAAATTCACACAAAATGTGAACTTTCAAATCGTTGAAAGTAATGAAGAAGGTATATACGATATAATTACTAAAATGCATAATAGAGGAATCTTAGCTGAAGATGTAAAGATAATTTGTCCATACAATGCTCCATTGAAGGAAATCAATAGTAGATGCCAACAAATATTTAATGAGGACGAAGACTATATTACAGACTCTGCGGGTGTTGAATGGAGAGTGGGAGATATAGTAATGATCGTGAAGAATAATTACTCAATAAATGTTATGAATGGAGAAGAAGGAATAGTAAGAGGCGTATGTACCGATAAACAAACTGTATACGTAGAATTTAATAAGAAAAGGTATGAGTTTAGCATAAATATCGAAAAGGAAGAATTTGTTATAAATACGTATCTAGAAAACGAAATAGTAGAAGAAGTACTTAATACTCAACTTTTGGTGCATGCTTATGGAATCACTACACACAAATCTCAAGGAAGCGAATGGAAATTTGTAATCTTCTATCTACCAGAACACAAAGCAAACAATTCCTTTATTGATAGACATATAGTATATACTGCTATCACTAGAGCAAAGGTTGCGGTGTGGTGTGTGGGAGACAGAGAAGCGTTAGAAAGAGGAGCCGTTAGAGAACCTCGCTATAGATGCGACAATCTTGGCAAAAGAATAATTAGTAATAAGTAAATAAACAATAAGGTATTATTGTTTATAAAGAATTATACTTTGTACATATTGTATCATTAGAAATCATTTATAAACGATATATACATAGTACATATTGTATCATTAGAAATCATTTATAAACGATATATACATAGTACATATTGGATAAGAAGAAATCATTTATAAACGATATATACATAGTACATATTGGATAAGAAGAAATCATTTATAAACGATATATACATAGTACATATTGGATAAGAAGAAATCATTTATAAACGATATATACATAGTACATATTGGATAAGAAGAAATCATTTATAAACGATATATACATAGTACATATTGGATAAGAAGAAATCATTTAT
>Ga0209942_1000598_pt1 | contig 21276 bp, 14 predicted proteins | sample SalPonR1_A_D2_MG_FD_185695 | JGI IMG/M metagenome (GOLD analysis project Ga0209942, IMG submission 185695) | Salt pond soil microbial communities from South San Francisco under conditions of wetland restoration - Salt Pond MetaG R1_A_D2_MG... ...
CAGGTGAACGCCGCCCGCGGCACCGACGTGGCGATGGTGGGGATGCGCGTTTCGTGCCAGCCGATGCCGGTATTGATGATGGTGGCGCCCGCCTTTTCGATTGCCTTGCCCAACCGAACGACCTCTTCGAAGCTGTTGCCGTCGGCCAGCATATCCAGCATCGACAGCCGGTAGATGATGATGAACTCGCGTCCGACCGCCTCGCGCGTGCGCCTGACGATTTCCACCGGCAGGCGCATACGGTTTTCGAATGTGCCGCCCCATTCGTCGCTGCGGTGATTGGTGCGCGGCACCAGGAACTGGTTGATGAAGTAGCCTTCCGAGCCCATCACTTCGACGCCGTCGTAGCCCGCCTTTTGCGACAGCTTCGCGCAGCGCACGAAATCGCGAATCTGCTTCTCGACGCCCGATGCCGAAAGCGCCTTGGGTTTGAACGGGTTTATCGGCGCCTGGATGGCGCTGGGCGCGACCGAGAAAGGATGATAGGAATAGCGACCGGCGTGCAGGATCTGCATGCAGATTCGACCATCGGCCTTGTGGACGGCCGATGTGAGCTTGCGATGGCGCAACACTTCCCAGCGGTTGGTCAGCTTCGACGCCAGCGGTGCCAGCGATCCCCGCCGGTTGGGGGCGATCCCGCCGGTCACCATCAGCCCGACCCGGCCGCGCGCGCGCTCGACGAAATAGGCTGTCAGCTTGTCGTAGTTCCAGACCCGATCTTCGAGGCCGGTATGCATCGAACCCATGAGAAGGCGGTTGGGCAGGGTCGTGAAGCCGAGGTCAAGCGGCTGGAACAGGTTGGGAAATTGTTGTTGATCCAAGGCAGCGATCTCGGGAATGACTGGCGCAAGTCTACCGCGTGCGGCGGCGCGGCTTGGTGATCGCGCAATCCGGGACTGCTGCTTTCCGGTTGACTTTTTTGCGGCCTAACGCCTGCGTCGGCGCCGTCTCCTGAGAACGGCACCGACCTGGACCGGATTACCGTCTTCTTCGACGGTCGTTGAAGTCTGGTCTGTTTCGGCGGGTTCGTCCTCGCCTTGCAGCGCGTCGCCGAGATCGCTTTCCGCGGTCGGCTCCGCGACGAACTCCGGCGGCTCGTCTTCTTCGGCGCTTTCGTCGGCAACGTCCAGCGCTGCGGCAAAATCCTGTTCAAGCGAATCTGACGCGGTCTTGGGAGTTGCTTCGCGACGAGCCGGTTCCGGCGCGGCCTCGGTGGGAGACTCTTCGGAAAGAATCGGGAAGTCTTCGATGTTCGGCGAGACGGCGCTCACGCCCCCGGGCCGGTTCGGGGCGGGTGGTTCGGGTGCTTCCGGGCCTTCGTTGGATTCGGTATTGCTGCCGGCCGAGAGTTCGGCAAGATCACCGGGCTGTATCTGGTTTTTCAGAGGCTTGCCCTCGGCCATTACAGCTTCGCCGTCGACGATCACGCGCATCAGTTTTTCGACGCCTCTCGTGCCATTGAGACGCTCGGCCAGGCCGAGCGGCTCCGGCGTATCGCCGGAACCGGTGATGGTCAGCCAGCCGCCTGGACCATCGGGAGCGCGCTGCAGCTTCTGGCTCTTCAGCTCGATGCCTGCCTGTGCCAGCGAGGCGACGATGCCGGCGAGCATGCCGGAAGACCTATTCAACGAAAACTCGAGAATTATTTCTGGCACCCGCGGCTCCCACAGTTCGAGCAAGGAGGCTCGTGATCGGTTTGTGCGCCGATGCAGCGAGCACGTCTCCGCACCCCTTGAATTTAGATTGATTCCAACTCGGTCGGAAATATATCAAGTTCGCTCGATTTCTTCTGCGATACGCGTCACGATTGTGGGTCATGCTGCCCCATGTATCCGGAGGAACGGAGGTTATCCTGATATGCTTCGGTCAAGTGGCCAGGACTGCGGCGAGCATGAGCGATAGCGACAAGCAAAAATCATCTGAGTCTGCGTTCGAGCCTGTTCCCGAGCACGAAGTGACGCGCCTGCTCAACGAGGTTCGCGAGACCCCTGAACTGTTCGACAAGGTGCTGCCGCTGGTCTACGATGATCTCAAGCGGATCGGACACAACCAGCGTCGCCAGCTCGGTGCCGGGCTTACGATGCAGACCACCGCGCTTGTGCACGAGGCATGCCTTAAATTGCGCGATCATGCTGTTCATGAGGTGGAAAATCGGCTTCATCTCAAACGGCTGGCGGCGATGGTGATGCGGCAGTTGATATTCGACTACGCGCGGCGCCAGCAATCGGCCAAGCGCGGCGGTGGCCAGCCGCATGTCAGTCTCGAAGATCACCAGGTGCCGGTGACCGAGACGCACGACGCTGATTTGATCCTGGCCATCGAACAGATAATGGATGAGATCCGTCTGAGCAATCCGCGCATGGCAGAGGTAATCACCGCCCGTTTCTTCGCCGGCTATTCGATCGACGAGATAGCTGAGATCATGGATATCTCCAGCCGTACCGTTACCCGGGATCTCACGCGCGCGCGGGCGTGGCTCAAGACCGAACTTGTCGAGTTCGAGGCCGACGCCTGATTACGCCGGAAACGCGTGAAGAGCCCGCTCGAGCACCGCACCGCAGTCGCCCTCCAGCTTGAATTTCAGCATGCCGTCAGCCCTGGTGAGGCCGTTATTGACCGCCGCTATCGGTATGCTGCGTTCGGCCGCCAGCCGCGCAAGGCGGTACCCGGACCAGACCACCAGCGATGTGCCGACGATAAGCATCGCGTCGGCCTCGCTGACCAGCCGATCCGCTTCGGCCAACCGTGCCCGTGGAACCGATTCACCGAAAAAAACCACATCCGGCTTGAGTATGCCGCCGCAGTCGCTGCAGCCGGCGATGCGAAAACCCGGGTAAGCCCGATCGTCCAGTTCTGCGTCCCCGTCCGGATTGATGCCAAGCACCTCCGGCGCCCAGTCAGGGTTGAGTAATTCGAGCCGCTGCTGCAGTTCATCACGGGTGCTGCCAAGTCCGCAATCGAGGCAAAGCACTCGGTCCAGGCCGCCGTGCAGTTCGACGACTTCGGTGTGACCAGCCCGGTGGTGGAGTCCATCGACGTTCTGCGTGATCAGGCCGGACATGCATCCTTTTCCCGCGAGCGATGCCAGCGCCGCGTGGGTTGGGCCGGGATCCGCCTGCTGCATCACCCGCCAGCCGAAGAAGCTTCTTGCCCAGTAGCGACGCCGCATGACCGGATCGTTGAGAAAGTCCTGGTAAAAAATCGGCTGGCGACGCCGCCAGCGACCGGATTCGTCCCGATAGGCGGGAATGCCCGAGCCGGTGGAGCATCCCGCGCCTGTCAGCACCACGATATTGCGGTGATCGGTAATGAAGCGGGTCAGGTCATCGATATCGCCGGCGCGCGCCTGCACGCCGGGTTCCGTGCGCAATTCCGGGATACGAACCGAGCGTAACTTTGCCATGAAGCAAGCTTAGCCTGACCGGGTGAAAAAAAGGGCGAACACAGGTCCGCCCGTCAAGCAGGGTGCTTGGAAACCTCTGAACAGGTCTGCGCGGAGCGCGTTTCAGTCGGAGAATTATTCAGAGGTTCCTCAGCCGAGGATCAGAATCGAACGCGAACGCCGCCAGTGACATTCAGCCCGGGGCGTGGAGCGAAATCCTTCAGGAACGAGGTATGCACTCGCTGCGTCTGATCCAGCAGGTTGTCGCCCTTGAGGAAGACTTCGATCTCGCTGGAATCAACCAGTATTCGGTAGGCCAGGTTCGCGCTGAGCGAGTCGTATCCCCCCGTTTGCGTCTCGAACTCGGCTACTTCATCGACCTCTAAGACACGGTGATAGTTGACGTTGGCCCGCAGGTTGCCGCGATGCCAGTCGAGACCGGTGCCGATCCTGCCCGGAGACAGTCTCGGCACTTCGCCGTTGCCTGCCTTCAGGTCCGCTTCGACCGCATCGGCAAAGAACCGCCATTCCAGCTCGCCCACCGCAGTGCTTTCAAACAGGAGGCTGGCCTCGAATTCGGCGCCCCAGAAGTCGGCGTCAGCCTGGCTCCAGACCTGCACCGGCAGGTCGTCTTCGACGTCACCGGTATTGGCCAAAAAGACGAAATCGTCGATACTGTTGTAGAACAGGTCCAGGCGTACGTGGAATCTGCCGCTGTGCTTGTGGATGCCGAAGTCGACGTTGTTGGACGTTTCCTTCCCCAGTGTCGGGTCACCGATCTCGAAGGCCTGGGTCGCGATATGCGGGCCGTTGGCGAAGAGTTCTTCCTGGGTCGGGCTGCGCTGCGAACGCTGCCAGTTGAGGCTGGCCTGCCAGTCGTCGGAAACCCGCCAAAGCGAGCCGGCGCTGACCGAGAACGAACTGAAGTCGCGACTGGAAATGCCGTCGACTGCGAGCCCGTCGGTCAGGCTGACTTCGTCGTTCTGGTAGCGCAGGCCGGCCGAAAGCCTGAACGCATCGAGGTCGTATTCCTCGACCAGGAAAAGGCCCAGCGATTCGGTATTGGCCGGCGGAACGAACGCTTCTTCGCCGATGGCCTCGAGATCGTTGTCCTCGTACTGAATGCCCAGAACGCCGGAGAACCCACCGAAGGGTTCATGTCGAGCCTCGGCGCGCCACTCGGTCGCTTCGATATTGAAGGTCGTGCCGACTTCGTCGCCTTCGAATTCGATGTGCTGATAATCGTTGGTCACCAGCTTGAAATTGAGCTCTTCGATGCCGGAAAGCGGCTGATACAGACCGGCCTTGAACTCGTAGCGCTCCTGCTCCAGTCCGATGCTGACGCTTTCTTCTTCACCCTCTTCGCCTTCGTGGCCCTCATCGTGCTCCTCGTCGTGTTCTTCTTCGTGGGCGTGGCCGGCGCCGGGAATGCCGTAGTCGGTATCGAAGCGCTTGTAGGCCACCCCCGCGAACCCCCAGTCGCCGACCAGCGAAAAACCGATGGTCCCGCCTTCGCTTTCCAGGGCGCTGTTTTCCAGGCGTCCGCGCTGCTGTTCTTCGCGCTCTTCTTCATCCAGTTCGGCAAGCACGGCGGGGCTGAGCGCAAAGCCCGGGATTTCGTAATCGTCGGTATCGCGCTTGAAGCCGTCGAAATGGAACTGGAAGGCGTCGAATCCGCCGTCGATGCGCGCCACGCCGGCAAGCTGGTCGGCTACCGTGCCGCCACGCAGTTCCACCGCGCCGCTGAAGGCCTGACGCTGTTCCGGAATGCGGTTGTCGATCAGGTTCACGACGCCGCCGCTGGCGGTCGAGCCGTACAGCAGGTTGGAGGGTCCGCGCAGGATCTCGATGCGGTCGATCAGCAACGGCTCGGCAGATACCGCGTGGTCGGGGCTGAGAGCAGAGGCGTCAATCGAGTTGAGGCCGTCTTCGGTGATCCTGACCCGCGAACCGCCCAGGCCCCGAATGACCGGACGGCCGGCGCCCGGGCCAAAGTATGTGCTGTGAATGCCAGGCTCGGCCTGAAGCGTCTCGCCCAGCGTGGCTTCCTTGCGATCATCCAGGTATTCACCGCTCAGCACTTGCACCGGCCGGGTCGAATCCAGCGTGGTCCCGCCCTGGGGAAGCGCCTTGACCTCCATCGCCTCGAGTTCGACCACTTCGGGTGCGGCTTGCTGGGCGGTGGCGGTCGCGGCAAACAGCCAGGCGCTTGCAAGCGCCAGCGAGACGGAGTTTGAGAGTGCAGTGCGATTCATCACTTGGAAGCGATCCTGTTTCCGGAAACAAGTAATGTTATAACATTCCGAAGCTGGGATCAACAATGAGGCTGCAAAGTGCGGCTGAAATGCATATTAACTAATGTAGTTTAATCTGATGTATATCAATTTCTAAATTAGCGTTGTATTGAATAATGCATTTCGTCTAAAAAAAGACATTTTCTCCCTCACGTCGCGTGCAAAGGAGTGGTCATGAACGACGTTCATTCATTCGATATCCCGCCTCATCGCTTTACCTCATTGCGCATTCTGTGCATTTGTCTGCTCGCCCTGATCTTGTCTCCGGCCACCACATTCGCCGCAAATAGTTCAGACGGATCCACCCTGGCCAAGAAAAATGTCGTGCAACAAGCCGAGATGAACGGCGTTGATGTTCACGAACAGTTCTTCAGCGACCAGCCCTACGAAGGAACGGCTTCCTGTCTGCAATGCCACGAGGAAGCGGGCACCCAGATGCTTGATTCCGGTCACTTCAAATGGGCCGGCAAGGTCGAAAACATCGATGGCCTGGAAGGCATGATTCTCGGCAAACGCGACCTGATCAACAATTTCTGTATCGCCACCGACACCAACGAGGCGCGCTGCACACAATGCCACGTCGGCTACGGCTGGAAGGACAACAACTATGATTTCACCAATCCCGAAAACGTGGATTGTCTTGTCTGCCATGACCAGTCCGGTACGTACAAGAAGGGCAAGACCAGTGCCGGGATGCCTGACCCGAGCGTCGATCTGAACCTCGTTGCCAAGAGCATCACGGTCGATTCGGTGCCGAAGCGCAAGAACTGCATCGGGTGCCACGCCTTCGCCGGGGGCGGCGACAACGTCAAGCACGGTGACATTTCCAGCGCGATGATCAATCCGAGTGCCGATCTGGACGTGCATATGGGTAACGACGGCGCCAACTTCGAATGCGTCGCCTGCCACGCAGCCAACCACGATCCAAAGACCGGCGCGGTCAATCACGGAATCGCCGGCCAGGAGCTGCACTCCGTTTACGAAGGCGAAATGCAGCAATGCACCGATTGTCACGGCTCGCAGGACGTCGTGCACGACGGTACCGCATCGGAACACACGCTGTTCTTCGAAAACTGGCACGAACGTCTTGCATGCACTAGCTGTCACATCCCGGCCTTTGCCAAGGCGGTTTCGACCAAGACCGAATGGTACTGGTCCGACGCCGGCCAGAACATCAGTCCGATTCCGATCGATCCGGATACCGGTCGGGCGGCCTATGACAAGAAGAAGGGCACGTTCAACTGGGAATTCAACGTACGCCCGGTGCTGCGCTGGTACAACGGCAAATGGGACCGCAAGGTCGTCGTCGTCAATGACAAGTACGACGAAGTTCCGATTCCGCTGGCCATGCCTTTGGGCGACCGGAACGATCCCGATGCGATGATTCGTCCCTTCAAGCTGATGATCGGAAACCAGGCGGTCGATCCTGTCACCAAGACGGTCTCGGTGCCCCACCTCTTCGGAACGGCAGGCGGACCAAATCCCTATTGGGGCAAGTTCGACTGGAATCTCGCGCTGGAAGACGGGGCTCTATACACCGGTCAGGAATACAGCGGTACTTACGAATTCGTGGATACGACCATGTTCCTTACCGTCAACCACCAAGTTGCCCCCGCGGACCAGGCCCTTGGCTACGGCGGAATCGTCGACGGATGCATGGACTGCCATGATCCGGGAAACGAATACGTGGAATGGGAAGAACTCGGCTGGACCGGAGATCCCCTGAGGGGAGGTACACGCATCAGTAGCATGGAGTAGCCGCTGGCTTCGTCGACGGCCTGCTCCCGCCACACGCAAGTGTGCCAGGCCCAGACGGGACGATAGCTGAATGCTCCAGGCGCCCGGGTGGCTTTCCACTCGGGCGCTTTTTTTATGCTCTTTCGCCTTTTCGGCGGAACATTCGGGCCACTCACGGGTTCTGAACATGTGTCGCGTCACTATATAGATGTAAACAAATTGGAAATCAGGCATGAAACGTAGAAATCTCCTGACCGGAATCGGCTTTGGCATGATTGGCGGCGGCCTCGTGCTGCGCGCCGGCGCTCAGGATTCAGCCGATTCTCCCGCACCCGTAAACGAGGACGCCATGAGCGGCAAAACCGTAGAAGAATGGAAGCAGATTCTGCCCAAGGATCGATTCGATATCCTGTTTCGAGATAAGACCGAACCGGCAGGAACCAGCCCGTTGAACGACGAGAAGCGCGCCGGCACCTATATCTGTGCGGCCTGTTATCAGCCGCTGTTTTCCAGCGACGACAAATTTGACTCGGGTACCGGATGGCCGAGCTTTACCCGGCCAATCAGCGATGAGGCCATCGACACCAAAAAGGATTTCAAGCTGATCTGGCCGCGCACCGAATACCACTGCTCGAACTGCAGCGGCCACCAGGGTCACGTTTTCGACGATGGGCCTCAACCGACAGGCCAGCGCTGGTGCAACAATGGTCTCGCGCTCAAGTTCGTGGTCGACGGCGAGGAACTGCCGGAGCTTCGCGCATGAGGTGCGGAGGCCGACGCTTTCTTGCCGCCGCTTTGTTCTCAGCCCTTGCAGCATTGGCAGCGGCTGCCTGCGCTGATCAGACTGAATCTTCCGATCAGGGTGCTGCGCCGGGTGATACAAAGGTTGCAACTTTTGGCGGCGGTTGCTTCTGGTGCATGGAACCGCCCTATGACAAGCTCGACGGTGTGATTTCGACCACCTCGGGCTATATGGGCGGCGACGTCGACAACCCGACGTATGAGCAGGTCACTCGCGGCGGCACCGGTCACGTCGAAGTGGTGCAGGTTGAATACGATCCTGAGATAGTCGGTTTCGAGGAACTTCTGGATACCTACTGGGTGAACGTCGATCCGCTGACCGACAACCGGCAGTTCTGCGATTCGGGGGAAAGCTATCGCCCGGTGATCTTCGCGCACTCAGACCGCCAGCGTGAACTGGCCGAGGCGTCGAAACAGGCGGTGATCGATTCAGGCCGTTTCGACCAGCCTGTCATCGTCCCGATCGAAGATGCCAAAGAGTTCTGGCCCGCCGAAGGCTACCACCAGGATTATTACCAGAAGAGCTCGGTCAGCTACAAGTACTATCGCTGGAGCTGCGGCCGTGACCAGCGGCTGGAACAACTCTGGGGTGACCCGCCGCCGGCGGATCCTGACGCCTGAGGCGGCGTAGACCGTGTTCGACGCGGTCCAGGTCTCGAGAAAAGTTGCGCCGGCGTGCAGGCGGAATGGTTTCAGCTCTCAGGCCGGTGCAGCCCGAACTGTCCCTCCACCTTTGGGCGAGCCGCGGCCAATGGCTTCTTCGTGGCTGATGCCGTCACGAACCGCGTTGGCGATATCGGATTTGACGCGCGCGATCAGCAATTTAATCTTTGCCTCGTCGAGCGTGTCGACCACCGGATGGTAATCGTCCGGCACGATGCCCTGTCCGACCAGCACTGCGGTCCATGAGACTTCGGAAAACAGTTCTCCATATTCCCGGAATACCACGCCGTTGCGCGAGAACAGCTCGATCCTGTGGTTGAGCGAATCGGGCACCGACATCTCGCGACAATCTACCCAGTAGGGAGAGTCGACGCGGCGGTTGACGTGGTAATGCAGGATGATGAAGTCGCGGATGTATTCGAACTCGCTTTTCACTTCACGGTTGAACTGGTCGATGCTCGCCTGCTCGATGCCGGCGCGCGGGAACATCTTGATCAGGCGAATGATGCTGTTCTGGATGAGGTGAATGCTGGTTGATTCCAGCGGCTCCAGAAATCCGCTCGCCAGGCCGAGTGAAACGCAGTTTCGATTCCACTGCAAGCGGCGTCGGCCTGTGGTGAACCGGATCGGCCGTGGGTCGGTGATCGGCTGGCCGTCGAGGTTATCCAGCAGTGTCTTGGCAGCCGCGTCGTCGCTCATGTAATCGCTGCAGTAAACCAGACCGTTGCCGACGCGGTGTTGCAATGGAATCTTCCACTGCCAGCCGCAGCTGCGAGCTGTGGCGCGGGTGTAGGGCACGGGGGGCGCGGTGGATTCGGTCTGAACGGCCAGCGCGCGGTCGCTCCTGAGCCAGTGCGACCAGTCTTCCCAACCGGTCCCCAGGGTCTGTTCGATGAGCAGCCCCCGGAACCCGCTGCAGTCGATGAACAGCTCGCCGGATACGGTTCTGCCATCCTCCAGCGTGACCGAGTCGATAAAACCGGATTCGCTGTCCTGGGCAACCTCGACCACCTTGCCCTCGATGCGCGTCACGCCCATTTTTTCACTGAGTCGGCGCAAGAGCCTGGCGTAGCCGGCGGCATCGAAATGGTAGGCATAGTTGGGCGCACGGCCGGTCTTGCTGCCGAAGTGGCCGGCCCGGCCCATGCAGGCTTCAAGACTGAATTCGTCCAGCGGCGCGGATTCTCCCAGCAATCGAGCGCGCAACCAGTAGTGATGGAACTGCGCGGCCCAGCTGTCGATTCCTTGCGGAGCAAATGGATGGAAATAACGTTCGCCCAGATCGCCCCAGTTTTCGAAATCGATGCCCAGCTTGTAGGTGCCGCTGACCTCGCGCAGAAACTCGGCTTCGTCGAGTTCGAGCAGCAGATTGAAATTCTTGATCGGCGGGATCGTGGCTTCGCCGACACCCACGGTTCCGATGACGTCGGACTCGATCAGATCGATATCGAGTTCCGGGCCGAAGGTCTTGGCCATGGCGGCCGCTGCCATCCATCCGGCCGTGCCGCCGCCGACGATGACCACTTTGCGAAGATTGCTCACGTATCTGTCCTTTGCGTTGATGAACCGGCTCAGCCTGGCTTGAACAAGCCGGGCTCAACGGTTCAACTTGTTTCTCAGAAGCATGCGCCATTGTCGGGCGCTGGTCTCATCGGCGCCGCCCAGAATCCCCCGGCTATTCTCCGGGATATGCTTCAACGCGTCGTGCGGCGGGTCGAAGACATAGTGATCGAGCATCGCCCGCCACGCATTGCGCTGTCGCTGGGGAAGATTGCGCATATTCAGCAACGCATGCACCAGCACGTCGCCGGGTGCGCCCATGTATTCCGGTGAATCGCGCCACCAGTGGTTGATCAGGATGTTGAACTCCGACAGCGCATTGACCTGGTGCCACCACATGCTGGGAATGTAGATTGCGTCCCCGGGTTCAAGTTCGGCCCACTGGGAATGGGCCAGTGCGTCTGCGTATCGCGGGAATCGCTTGAGGTCCGGGTCGTCCGGATCCACCACGCTGATCTGCTGGCCGGCCGGCGTCACGTCGAGAGGGCCGAGATACAGGTTGGCAAGCTGTTCAGGCGGGAACAGCATGAACCGACGTGTACCGGCGCATACGCAGGCAATGTTGTCCATGACATCGTGATGGGCGGCGACCCTGGAGCGATTTCCGATCCAGATGCGCACCGTGGCCGAGAAGTCATGCGTCGGCAGGCTGTTGTCGGTCTTGATGCCGGGCAGGCAATGATCCAGCGCCATCGAACCCATGTAAACCGTGGGTGGCGACGATTGTCCCGACGCCTGCCGGATCTGCGCCAGTACCTCGTCCAGCCGGGTCTTGAACTGGCGGAAATTAAGCCCTGAGTAGTCCTGGTTATAGAAGATGCGATCCTCCGGCCCGGGCTCCTTGAAGAACGCCGTCACCGGCGCACCGGCGTAGTGCGAGATGAGGTATTGCTCGGCTTCATCGAATCCGCCGGCCGCGGCGCGAACTATCGGCCAGTCAGAACAAAGCCCGCGGAACACGACCGGTTCCGGATGGCCGTTGATCTCGTTCAGAATCCGGACGGGGTCGGCACCTTCCGATTCCGCGATATTTCGGCCGGGCCGGCTCATGAAGCCTCGGCGAGAACGGCTCGATTCTTGCGTTCGATGAGTTTCTCCAGGTTCGGCTGTGACGCCAGCATCATGTAGATGTGCTGCAGATAGCCTTTCGCATGGAGCGCGCCGAGCGCCGCCTCTCCCAGCCCGGCCAAGCGCGCTTCGTCGATCGTGTAAAGCCCTTTGAGCACCTGGTTGGAGCCGTCCTTGAATTCGATGTTCACCGATATCGATTCGATCAGCTCCATGCCCACCAGGGTCTGGGAGAGCGGTTGTATCTCCTTGTGGCCTTCGTGAATCGTCTTCAGTATCGCGGTCATGCGTTCCAGCCATTCGCTCTCGCCGCCGTGCGGCAGGAAGAGCGGGAATCCTTCCGACTCGCTGACGCTCGGATGATCGAGATCGATATGAACCACCGGTACCGGCGTCGGGGTGCCATCCAGGTCCTGGTCCTGGAAACCGATCAGCAGCGGTTGACGTTCCACCGTATGCGGAAGGTAGGTGGCGTCCCAGCGACCGTCTTGCAGGTACAGGTTTTCATGTTCGGTGAAACCGAACAGCGCGATGGGCTCGAAATTTCCGGAATCTCGGTTCTTGATGAAAAACAGCGGATATTCGTTCTGCAGCACCGGCAGTTCGCCTGGAAAGATCCGGGCAAGGTTTACATCGTAGCCGTGACCCGGCCGGAAGTCCCGGTGTACCCGAAGATCCTTGTGCGTAACATTGTCCAGCAACGTGTGATTCGTCATGATGTGCTCCAGGAGCGTCGCGTAGCGTTGTCGGTTCAGCCGGCCGCCGGCAGGCGATGCCGGGCGATCTGCTCCAGCAGAGCGCGATGCGGCGGAAGCGTGGCAAGGCACTGGTTGGCTGCGCGGGAGTTGTTCTCGAATAGCTGCCGGGCCTTGGTTCGGTGTGCCTCGGCCGGTTGGTACGGTCCTCGAGCCGAGTCCGGGTTCATGCCGTAAAGGACGTACTGATAGCTCGCCGCCGAAAAGATCTCGTCGATGTGCGGGAAGTCGGCCTGGCTGGGCGGACGGAAGCGCCACAGTTCAATCAATTCCTGCAGGCTCTCCGGTATCGAATCCCGCGACCGATTATCACGCCAGTAGGCGGTATCGTCGCGTTTGCTGAGCACGTAGTGTAGCTTGAGGAAATCGATGATGCGCGCCCAGCGATAGTGAAACTTGTCGTTGAACCGGCGGGCGACGATATCCATCACCGCCCGGTTGGCCGGGAGTTCCTCGACGATCATGCGCGCGGAAAGCTCCACCATGACCAGCGCACTGGCTTCCAGCGGTTCTATGAATCCCGACGCCATGCCGACCGCCACGCAATTGCGGTGCCAGAATTTCTCGCGGTAACCAGGCGAAAATGAAATCATCCGCGGCGATTCCCCGGCGCCGGGCGGCGCGCCCGTCTCTTTCAGATACGCCTGCAGGATTTCGCGCGCCTGTTCCTCCGTGCCGTGCCTGCTCGAGTAGACGTAGCCGACGCCGCGCCGGCTCGACAGTCCGATATCCCAGACCCAGCCGGCGTCGCGTGCAGATGAAATCGTCTGCGACGCGATCGGCGTGCCGTTATCGGCATAGGGGACCTGGACGGCCAGCGCCGTGTCGTTGAACAGCACCCTGGATTGGTCGACGAAAGGCACGCCGAAGTGGTTGCCCAGCAGCATCGAACGCATACCGGAGCAGTCGACGAACAGGTCGCCGGCGATGCGCCCGTTCGCAGTGGTCTCCAGCGATGCGATGTCGCCGTTTTCGGCCGTATGGACACCGGTAATATGATCCTGAACGTGTCGAACGCCCAGCGAACGTCTGCAGTGATTCGTCAGCAGATTCGCGAACTTCCCGGCATCGAGGTGATAGCCGTAGTTGAGGATGCCGGCGTATTCCGGGGTTCCGGCCTGCTTCGGGCCTAGATTCCGGTCGCAGACCATGCCCTGCGGGCTGACCGAGTCGGTAAACGAGAGATCGCCGCGGCCCTGCTGCCAGCAGGAGGCGGGCCCGATGTCGGGGTAGCCGGCCGGTGCGGTGAACGGGTGGTAATAGACGTCGTCCCGGCGGCCGTCGACCCAGTCGACGAACCGCGTGCCCTGCTTGAATGCGGCCGAGCATTCCTTGATGAACGTCGATTCGGGTATGCCGAGCTGGCGAAGCGTGGAGCGCATCGTCGGCCAGGTGCCTTCGCCAACGCCTATGGTGCCGACCTGGGGAGATTCCACGAGCGTGACTTCGATCGGGGAATCGGGGATCCGGGCATGGTTTGCGGCGATCAGGCCGGCGGTAATCCAGCCCGCGCTTCCTCCGCCGACGACCACGATTTTGCAGATTGACATTTCGGTATCCATAAAAAAATGATGCCGCTGCAGGGCAGCGGCGTCAAGTAGTTGGCTTACAGCGTTTTCAGCTTAAAACCGGTATCGGACACCGAAGTTGTATCGGGCGCCGTACTGGTTCGCCCGGAGCAATTGCTCGGAGTAACGGCTGAACGACCGCTGCGTTTCCTCGTTGATGTTCAATCCTTCAATGAAGACCGAGAGGTTTTCGTTGAAGTTGTAGGTAAGGTTGATATCGATCGGCGCGAACGACTCGGTGAACACCGGGGCGCCGAATTGATCGAAACCGCTCAGGAACTCGTCGCGCCAGTTGTACGCAATCCGGCCGGAGAACCGTTCGATTTCATAGAACAGCACAAGGTTGGCCGAGTCGCTGAGACCCGGGAGCGCGAAGCTCTGGTCGACGACGTTGGGGTCTGCGTCGACGTCGCCCTCGACCAGCGTGGCGTTTGCCTGGATACCCCAGCCGCTTTCACCGAACAGATGCTGCACGGCAAATTCGAAACCGTACAGATCACCCTCTTCGGCATTCGTCGTCGTGGTGACGCGGAACAGTGCAAGCGGATCGTCCGGGCGCTGACGAATCGGAGAATTCGGGTCGGCACCGATGATTTCGTTCATCCGACGGAATACGGCCGCATTGTCAGGGGTCAATCCTTCGGCGGCCAGTTCTTCACGCGCCTGCTCGGCCAGCGGACCCAGGAACGGATCTCGAAGGCCTTCGAAAGTCTGCTCTTCGGTGGTCGAGATCAGGAAGTTGTCGACAAGCTTGTTGAAGAAGCCCACGGAGGCGTAACTGCCCGGCGCGTAATACCACTCCAGTGCCAGGTCGAAGTTGTCCGAAACGTACGGCTGAAGGTCCGGATTGCCCGAGCTTACGCTCTTGCTGCCGATGTTGGGCGCACCGTCGAAGCTTCGGTTCGGGCCCAGCGCGCCGATGGGCGGACGCGCAAGCGAGCGCGAGTACGCTGCACGCGCGACCACGTCGGGCATGATCTCGATGTTGAAGGCGAAGCTCGGCAGCCAGAATTCGCTGCTGCCGGTGCCGCGTCGGGGCTGTGGCTCACCGACGAACTCATAGGTAAACTCGTCGCCGCCGACCCAGATGATGGCCTCGGCCGGACGCTCCTGGCCGATCGACACCGTATCGGCGCGTTCGTAACGCAGACCGACCAAAGCATTGAACGGCATGCCGTTGAAGGAGTCCTCGAAATCGGCCTGCAGGTAGCCGGCATCGATGTCTTCCTCGACGCTCGACTGGCCGTCGTTGCCGAGCGGACCCGGCCAGAACAAACCTCGCTGGCCCGACGGATCCTGGAAATCCGGCCCCCAACCGGGCCAGTAGAGGCTCTCAACAGGATCACCCACGCCGGCGGTCTCGAATCCGTTGATCAGGAAACCAAGCGGTGCGGTGAAGTACTGGTCGAAGGCAAAGTCCCCGCCGTTGCCGAAACCATCGAGCAGGCCGCTGAAGCTGCCTTCGGTGAATGCATCATCGTCCCAGTATTGAGCCGAAGTCAACCAGAAGCCCGCCGGCAGCAGCCCGGAGAAGGCGTTGATCTGGTCGAATTTCTGCTCGGTGCGGTCATAACCGAAGCTGATCGAGTGCAGTGCACCGCTTGACTCGTTGGTCCACATGCCGCCGAGTTGAAGCTGATCGATGTCGTTGTCGCTCTGGTTGTTGAAAGCCTGTCCGAACAGCGAGCCGATATCCTGGCGCAGAAGCCTGTCCTGGGGGCCGCCATCAGGCCCTGTGCTTCGGAATGCGACATCGAACAACGGAATGCCGGAGCCCGGGAACATCGCAGTCTGGTCGGCGATGGTCGCCGTGAAAGGCCCGGCGTTGGGATCGAAACCGCACCAGTCGCAGGCCGTGTTGCCTATGATCAGGTTGGCCGAGCTGCCGGGGCGCCCGTTGATGTCGCCGCCGCGAAGCTCGGAGGACGACGAGTGAAAGTCCGCGGTGAAAGCCAGGGCGTCGGTCGCCTGCCACTCGACGTTGAAGCCGATCTGGTTGTTTTCCTTGATCGTGTGGTCGCGGGCTACGTTGGTCGAGAAGTCGCCGCAGGCCTGGCTGACTTCGGTCACGGTGCCGTTTTCGTTGATGGTCGCGTCGATATTCGGGCATTCGAACCAGACGCCGACGCTGTTGCGGTCGGCTTCGCGTTCGACGCGCGAATAAGTGTAGTCCAGCGTGGCGGTGATGCGGTCGGTGGGCGCGAACTGAAGCACCAGCTGACCGTTGATGCGCTCGCGCTGCAGGTCGCTCCAGCCGTAGCCGATGTTCTGCGGATGCCAGAAGACGCCGTCGGCGCGCTGATTGTTGTTGGTGACGCTGCCGGCCGAAAACGGGTTGTTGATGGCCCCGCCGTTTTCTGCGGTGGTAGGCGACCAGTTCGCGACCTCCGCATTCTCTTCACGGTTGTCGCGCTCCTGATACGCGCCGCTCAGAAAGATTCCGAATTTGTCGTCGAAAAAGGTCTGGCTGTACAGGCCCTCGATTTCCGGCGTCACTTCGTCCAGATTGCCGACGTCGGCGTCGGTCGACGAGGTTTCGTGCACGGCCTTGCCGCTGATGACGGCACGGAAGCCGGGCCGATCCAGCGGGCGCGGCGTCAGAATGTTGACGGTAGCGCCGATGCCGCCGCTTGGCAGAGAAACGCGCGGAGTCTTGAAGACGTCGACGGCGGCGACGCCAACCGTGGCCAGATCGGCGAAATCAAACGACCGGCTGCCGGCCGTGGGCATGGACCGACCATTGAGCGTTACCAGGTTGAACTCCGGGCCCAGGCCGCGAACGGTGATCTGCGAGCCTTCATTGTTGTTTCGGTCGATGGAAACGCCAGGAATTCTCTGAAGCGATTCGGCGAGGTTCTGGTCCGGGAAATCGCCGATGTCTTCGGCGGTGATGGAATCGACAACGCCGATTGCGCTGCGCTTGCGGTCCATGGCCCGCATAACGCTACCCCGGTAACCGGTGACGACCATTCTTTCAACGCCGCTGGTGCCCTCGGTGTCGAGCGGGCCGGATATTTCGGTCGAGTCGGAATCCTGGTCCTGATTCTGGTCCTCATCTTGCGCGAACGCCGGCATGACGGCACCCGTATGCAATGCCACCGCGATACTCGTGGCCAGGGCTGATCGGCGTAGATTGATTCGCCGCGCCGATTTCGTTGATTCATTCATGTTCTACCCTCCAAAGCAGCTTGTTTCTCTTATTCGCCGATCGGCCGCCCGTTTGGAAAAGGGCAGAATCGACGCTTGTAGGCGCAACAATAGCGCAAAATGACAGCGCTGACAATTGATTTCTTGTCATATATCAAACTTTTTTCGAATTGGAAATTACCGGCCCGGACAGGCCGGCATCAATGTCAGTCGTTGCAGCCGATGGTGGCGTCGTCGGCGCCTTCGGCCTCGATGCGAATATCGGCCAGGCTCAATTCCGCCGGACCATCCGCCGACATCGCGAATACGCTGGAGACCCGAGACAGATCCGCGCCCGCGGACTCGAGACAGCCAAGCGTGATTTGAACCCGCTGCCATTCCCTGGACGGCAGAGTTTCCAGCTCGTCGGCCAGCGCGATTTCCCCGGCGCAGGCTTCGCCGCACTCGACTGCGAAAGCGATCGGATAGGGCGGCTCGGATTCGAGTCGAATATCGAACGCGATCGCCGCATTGCGATCGCGCAGGCGGGTTAGGTCCACCGGGTCGCCGGTGGTCAGCAGAACTGCGTCTTCGGTATCGCCGGGCCAAGTAATGCGGCGCGCGTCGCCCTGGATCTTTCGGTCGGTGGGCGTGATGGTCAGTGCCTCGGGTCCTGATGTGCGGGCGATCTGGCCGCTTGCATCGACCAGAACTTCGGCCGCAGCGTCGCGCAGCACGATACGCCAGGGTTCAGATGCGCTGCCGTCGAACAGCACGACATCGGCATCCTCGTCCGCCGACTCTACGCGCGGCGCCATGGCGTCCTCAGGGAGGGTCTCGAGAGTCGCGACCTCGCCATACGGCAGACCGAAGCCGAATTCGAACAAGGTCGGAAATTCGCCGGCCGGGTTCGGCAGCGGCGCCGCCGGCCATGCGAAGGACAGCTTTCCGGTCGGCTCGTACTGCACCTGGCCGCTCGAGTCGGCCAGCACGACATCGGCGATGCCGCCGCCCTCGGTGCCGGGCAGCCAGGCTGCGACGAAGGCATCGGAGCGGTTGATCTCGGGGTTCACCCACAGTGGCCGTCCGGAAATAAAGATTGTGACGACATGCGCGTCAAGCAGCTTCAGGCGCTCCAGCATGTCGACTGCTTCACGCGAGCCCGGCTGGAATTCCAGCGTCGAGATGTCGCCCTGGCCCTCGGCATAAGGATCTTCTCCGACGACCACGATCACGACGTCCGGGTCGAATCCGGCGGCGCCGGATTCGCCGAGCTGAACCCGGCCGCCCGCGTTTCGGACCTGCTCGGCGATGCCCTGATAAATCGACTGGCCGTTCGGGAAGCTTTCGTTGGTTCCGGTCACGCCCTGCCAGTCCAGGGTCCAGCCGCCGGATTGTTTGCCGATATCATCGGCGCCGTCGCCGACGACCAGGATTCGTTGCGTGGGATCGACCGGCAGGACCTGGCCGTTATTCTTGAGCAGAACCAGCGATTCGCGGACCGCGCGTCGTGCCAGTGCTGCGTGCGCTTCGGGCTCGGGCAGTGCTGCAGCCCCTTCGGCAGGACCCTCGAAAAGACCCGCCCGTTTCTTGACCCTGAGGATGCGCCGGACGGCGTCGTCAAGCCGGTCCATCGGCAGGCGTCCGTTTCGGGCATGTTCGAGCATTGTTGTCCTGAACTCACGCCAGTCCTCGGGCACCATGAACATGTCCACGCCCGCCTCGAGCGCCGGCACGCAGTCGGTGACCGTGCAGCCGGGGATCTGGCCGTGCCCGTTCCAGTCGCCGACGACGAAGCCGTCGAAGCCCATCCGGTCCTTCAGTACTTCGGTCAGAAGATAGCGGTGATCATGCAACTTTCGCCCGTTCCACGACGAGAAAGACGCCATGACCGTCTGGGCGCCGGCTTCCAGCGCGGCGCCGTACGGCATTCCGTGAATGGCCGCGAGCGTCTCTTCCGGAAGACGGGTATCGCCCTGGTCGATGCCTTCATGCGTGCCGCCGTCGCCGACGAAATGCTTGGCGGTTGCCAGTACCCTGGTGTCGCCGAGCCAGTTCTCCCCCGGTGCGCCCTGGATGCCGATGACCGCAGCCCGGCCGAGTTCGGTCACCAGTTCGGGATTGCTCGAAAAACTTTCGTATGCGCGTCCCCACCGAAGGTCGCGGGCCACGGCCAGCGTAGGCGCGAAGGTCCAGTCGATACCGGTTGCGGCAACGTCGGCGGCCGTTGCGCTCCCGATCGCCTCGACCAGCTCTGCGTTGCGGGTCGCACCGAGACCGATGTTGTGTGGATAGATCGTTGCTCCGAACACGTTGTTATGGCCATGAACCGCGTCGGTGCCCCAGAGCACCGGAATCACGGGCAGCCCGTCGCGCATCGGTTGCCTGCTGGCCTGCTGGAACCTGGAGGCCAGTGCGGTCCACTGCGAGATCGAAGCGCGCCGGTCGAGGCCGGGGAACGATCCGCCGCCGTTGAGCACCGAGCCGAGGCCGAATTCCTGGACGTCTTCGGGCGAGACATGCTGGATCTCGGCCTGGATGATCTGTCCGATCTTTTGTTCCAGCGACATGTCTCCGAGTATCTGTTCGACAAAGCGCTCGGTTTCGGCGTCCACCTCCGCCGCAGCCTTGGGCCATTGAGGAGATGGGTCCGAAGAACATCCGACGGCGAAGAACAGCGAGGCCGTGAGTGCCGCGATGCCGGTTGAGATGATCGGGGCGAGACGCGATATAAAATCTTTCTGAATCATGGTGATATGGGCTCTGAATGTGATTTGGGTTGGGGGCTGGTCGGCTCGGCCGGTGGCGCCGTGGTGCCGCGCACGACCAAAGGCGCATCGAAGACTTCGATTCGGGACAAGCGTTCGCCAGCGTCGGCCTCGTCTTGCGCACCGATGCGTTCCAGCAACAGCTGGGTGGCACGCAGCGCCATGTGACGGATCGGTTGGTGAACGGTCGTCAGCGGTGGCCAGACGGTGCGTGAAAGCGGCGTGTCGTCGAATCCGGCGACTGACAGCTGCTCTGGAATGCGCCAACTCCGCTCGTGCGCCACCTGCAGCAACCCCGCAGCCATTTCATCGTTGCTGGCGAAAATGGCGGTGGGCGGATGCTGCATGGCCAGGAAATGCTCGCCGGCGCGGCGACCGGAGTCGGAATCGAAGAACCCTTCGAAGACCAGCGTCTGGTCGTATTCCAGCTCGGCGCGCAACAGGCCCAGACGATAGCCCTCCAGCCGGCTTTGGGTGGCGCCGTGATCCGGGTGCCCGCTGATGAAGCCGATCCGCCGGTGACCCAGGCCGGCAAGGTGTGCCACAACCTGTGCCGATGCGTGCAGATCGTCCACCGACACCCCGAGTCCCGGGCGACCGTCCAGTGGTGCGACGCGCGCATAGGGCAAGTTCCGCTCTTCCAGCGCGGCCAGCACCGATTGAACGTCGCCGACCGGAGGAATCAACAGCAAGCCATCGACGCGCGAGCGTGAAACGAACCGCGTGACGCTTTCGGCGAGATCGAGGGAATCCGGCGGCGTCGTCTGCAGAGAGAGGCTGTAACCGGCCGCCTCGCAGGCTTCCAGAGTCCCGGTGATGGCGCGGAACAAGTAGTTGGGGCTCGGGTTGTCGTATATGAGCCCGATCGTTCGCGATTGGGTGCCTGCAAGCCCGCGGGCGGAAGGGTTGGGGGAATAGTCCAGCGCGCGTACCGTGGCTTCGACCCGCATCCGGGTAGAAGGCCGGACGTTGGGCTCGTTGTTCAGGACCCGCGAGACGGTCTTGATCGATACACCCGCGTGTTCGGCGACGTCATTGATGGTGACTCGTCCGGTATTCGGTCGCTGTCGTCTTTTCTGTGTCACCATTGGTCCCCGAATGGTTCGTTGCTGCCGATTGGTTCGGAAATTCGACGTATTCCGAGCGGTTTTAAAGAACCCGCGCTGTGATGATAATCTAAAATGACAGCGCTAACAAAATCACTTTCCACGCCCCCGCAAATTTTTTCAGCTCTCACCACAATTTCGCTGAGCGATTTGTCATCGCGGGTGGATTCGCTGTGGCGTCCGTGTCCGGCATTTGCTTTGCGCAGCAAGGAGCCGGCGGCGACATCGAGCGACGGCCGAGGAAAGATTTTTTAGGGGCCAAGCCCGATAATCGGGAAAGAAGGCGCGGGCGCGCCGTGAACCTGCGCCGACGCCAGCTCGACCGCGGAGGGCTGCCAGAACGAATGATCAGCGTCCCGGGTCGCCCAAAAGGTTTTCGCGTTGATCGACGAGGCCACATCGAGCAGGAAAACGAAATGACCGTTCCTCCACATGGCGTCCAACCGAC
>Ga0209942_1000601_pt1 | contig 21216 bp, 16 predicted proteins | sample SalPonR1_A_D2_MG_FD_185695 | JGI IMG/M metagenome (GOLD analysis project Ga0209942, IMG submission 185695) | Salt pond soil microbial communities from South San Francisco under conditions of wetland restoration - Salt Pond MetaG R1_A_D2_MG... ...
GATCCGGGGCGACCAGCGAGCCCGCCTGCGCGACGTGCGTGCCGACCACGCTGCGAAGCGCGGCGTGAAGCAGGTGGGTGGCGCTGTGGTGCTTCTCGGTCTCGGCGCGCTGCGGGTCGACCTGGGCGTCGACGCGGGCGCCGGCGCGAAGCGTGCCGCGCACCACCTCGGCCTCGTGCACGATCAGCCCTTGTGGGCTGCGGCGGGTGCCGCGCACCGTCGCGGCGCCGCCTTCCCAGGCCAGCTTGCCCACGTCGCCGATCTGCCCGCCGCCCTCGGGGTAGAACGGCGTCCGGTCCAGGATCACGGTCGCCCGGCGACCCTCGCCCAGCGTGTCGATCTCGTCGTCGCCCTCCAGCAAGGCGACCACGCGCGCCTCGGCGCGGTCCCCGTGGTAGCCGAGGAACGCCGTCTCGCCAGCGCGCTCGGCGATGCGGCCCATCGTGTCGCCCTGCGCCGCGAACAGCGCGCCGGCCTCCTTCGCGCCGCGGGACCGCTCGCGTGCCCGCTCGCGCGCCGCGCGATACCCTTCGGCGTCCACCGACACGCCCCGCTCCGCGGCGAAGTCGCGGGTCAGGTCCAGCGGGAAGCCGTGCGTCTGCCACAGGTCGAACGCCACGTCGCCGGACAGCACCTCGCCCTCGAGCTCGTCCAGGACCGTCCGAACCCGCTGGATGCCGGACTCGAGCGTGCGGAGGAACTGCTCCTCCTCGCCCCGCACGATCGCCTGGATCCGCTCCTGGCCGTCGGCCAGCTCCGGGTAGGCGCTTCCCATCGCCTGCACGACGGCGGGGATCAGCGCGTGCAGCACCGGCTCCTTCAGGCCCAGCAGCCACGCGTGCCGGCTGGCGCGACGGAGCAGCATCTTGATCACGTAGCCCGCACCGTCGTTGGCCGGCAGCACGCCGTCGGCCACCGCGAACGCCACCGCCCGGAGGTGATCGGCGATCACCCGGTGCGAGGTGCTCGGGACCCCGTCGTACGGCACGCCCGAGCGGCGCACGACCTCGCGGATGGTGGGCTGGAACAGCTCGGTGGCGTAGGCGTCCTCGGCCCCGAGCATCACGGCCACGAGGCGCTCGAACCCCAGGCCGGTGTCGATGTTCTCCTGTGGCAGCGGCTCCAGCGAGCCGTCCGGCTGGCGATCGAACTGCGTGAACACGAGGTTCCAGATTTCGATGAAGCGATCCCCGCTGCCGGTGTTCGGGCCGTCCTCGTCCTTCGTCCCGTACTCGGGCCCGCGATCGAAGAAGATCTCCGAGCACGGTCCGCACGGCCCGTTGGGGCCGGCGCTGACGGCGTTCGCGGGCCAGAAGTTCTCGTCCTCGTCCCAGCGGCTGATCCGTTTCGCGGGCACGCCCACGTCGTCGCGCCACACCTCGTCCGCCTGGTCGTCGTCGAGGTAGATCGTGACGTACAGGCGCTCCGGGTCGAAGCCCAGCCGCTCGACCATGTACTCCCACGCCCACTGCGCGGCCTCGCGCTTGAAGTAGTCGCCGAAGCTGAAGTTGCCCAGCATCTCGAAGAACGAGTGATGCCGCAGCGTGCGCCCGACGTTCTCGATGTCGTTGATGCGGAGGCACTTCTGCGCGGTCGTGACCCGGTGATGGACGCCGGGAACCCCGGCGAACTTGGGGGTGGCGCCCAGGAAGTACGGCTTGAACTGGACCATGCCCGCCGAGGTGAACATCAGCGTGGGGTCGTCGCTCCGGACCGGGGCGGAAGGCCTCCGGAGGTGGCCCTTCTCTTCGAAGAACGCCAGGTAGCCGCGGCGGAGATCGTCGATCCAGACGGCCTGCTCGTGTTGCGCCGCGGTGCGGGGCAACGGCTCGGCCGGCGTGGGGGAGCGGGCGTCATCGGTCATGGAGGCCTCCTGCATGCACGGACGCCGAGTATAGCCGACCGGGCCGGGCCTCCCGCGTCGCCAGGCGCGGTACGGTCAGCCTCCGTGCGCGCCGTTCTCCGCGATGTCGATCGCCGCCGCCTGCTGCTGGCCGGATTCCTCGGGTTCTTCGTGCTGGGCGCGATCCAGTCGATGTACGGACCCGCGTTCCCGTCGTTGGTACGGCGATTCGACGTGGGCCTGGAGCTGGTCGGTCAGACCGTCGCGCTGCACTTCGCCGGCAGCTTCGTCACGATCGCCATCGCGGGCCCGCTGCTGGTCCGGATCGGGTATCGCTGGCCGTTGCTGGCGGGGTCGGCGGGCATGGCGGCCGGCGCGGCGGTGGTGGCTTGGGCGCCCACCTGGCCTTGGGTGCTGCTGGGCGCCGGCCTGGGCGGGCTGGGGTTCGGCCTGGTCGACGTGGCGCTGAACCTGCTGGTCGCCCGCTCGTTCGCGCCCAACGCGGCGCCCGCTCTGAACCTCCTGAACGCCATGTTCGGCGTCGGCGCCGTCGCCGGCCCGGCCGCCGTGGCGGTGGCCGGCGGCACGCTCCGCTGGCCGATGATCGGGGTGGCCGTCGCGACGGCAGGGCTGGCGCTCCTCTCCGCCAGGCTGGCGGAGCCGGGCCGGCCCGCCCCGTCGGCCGCGGCCGGCGTGCCCTGGCTCGCGGCCGGCGGCTTCGTGGTCATGTACTTCCTCTACGTCACCGGCGAGGTCGGCGTAGGCAGCTGGGAGACGGTGCACCTCGCCCCGCTGCTGGGGGAGCGGACGGCCGCCCTGAACGCCAGCCTGTACTGGGCGGCTCTGACGGTCGGCCGGCTGCTGGCCACGCCGCTCAGCGCCCGCGTCCGCCCCGCCACGATGGTGCTGGGGGCGACCTCGCTGGCGTTCGCGGCGCTGCTCGTCACGCACCACGCTCCGCTGGCGCCGTACGCCTACCCGCTGGTGGGCCTGGCGTTCGCGCCGATCTTCCCGACCGGTCTGGCCTGGCTGCAGCGCGTGTTCCCACGCCGTGGCGAGACGATCGCGTCCGCCGTGCTGGCCGCCGCGACGCTCGGTCCGGTCGCGACGTCGGGCGCGATCGGCTGGGTCGTCGAGCGGGGTGGGCCCGACTGGATCCCGACGCTGCTGGCGGGCACGGTAGGGCTGCTGTGGCTGGTCGTGGCGGCGTTGTGGCGCTCGACGCGTCGCGCCTGATCCGAGCCGTTCGGGGGCGCATCAGGGGTACGGATCCGGGAGCCGCTCAGAACGGGAACGGCCCGCGCGGCGGAAGGCCGGCCCGGACACGCAGCTCCGCCTCGACCTCGTCCGGATCCTCGTCGATCCCCATCGGGCGGACGCTGTCCACCAACGAGCGGACGTCGCGCGTGAACAGCTGCGCAGCGTGGGGGGAGTCCTGGACCGTCACCGCCTGCGGGACGTCGACCACCACGATGCGCCCGTCGTGCCAGAGCAGGTTCCATGCGCTCAGGTCGCCGTGCACGATGCCGGCGCGCAGCATCGCGGCCGCGGCGTCCTTCGCTTGACGCCAAGCTTCCTGCGCCTCCTCCGGGGTCGGCTGGGCGTCGGCCAGCCGCGGAGCGGGGGTGCCGTCGGGATCGCCGATGAACGCCATCGGCACGATCCGACCCGCGTCCAGGATCTCGTGCGCGCCCGGCCCCAGCAGCGGGCGCGGGACCGGAACGCCCGCCCCGTGCAGCTCCCAGAGGGTCTTCGCCTCGTGCAGCACCCAGAGCGCCAGGTCCGCGGACAGGCCCGCGCGCGCTCCCCGGTCCAACACCTTTCGGAGGCGTCCGCGCGGCATCCGCCGGCCCTCCAGGTAGACCGCGTCCGGCCGGAAGCCGCCGGCGCTCGGATCGCGGTGGATCTTGAGCGCGATCAGCCCCGCCTCGCCGCGCGCCAGGACGACGTCGGCCTCCTTGCCGCTCTTGAGCTCGCCCACGATCTCGTGCACCAGGCCGCGCTCACGCAGCTTCGCGAGCCCGGCGTCCGGCCCGGACTGGTCGCGCAGGGCGTCCATGCGGGCGCGGCCGCGCGGTCCACGCTTCGGCTTGCCGCGGAAGCGCTCGTCGCCGTACTCGTCGCCGTAATCTTCGTCGCTCAAGAGGAACCTCGGGCCGCAGTATGGACGGGCGTCGCGGCTTCGTCAACGTGGGGGACGCCCGGCCGGCCGTGCTAGCGTCGGAGACACCGAACGGAGGTAGGCGATGGAGCATCGGCGACTCGGCGAGAGCGGGTTGCGCGTCAGCGCATTGGGGCTCGGAACGATGGTCTTCGGCGAGGAGGGGCCCAGGGGTACTCCGCCCGACGTGGCGCGGCGCCTGATCGACACGTTCCTGGAGGCCGGAGGCACCCACATCGACACCGCCAACGTGTACGCCGGCGGACGGAGCGAGGAGATCGTCGGCGCGGCGATCCAGGGCCGGCGCGAGGAGGTGACGCTGGCGACGAAGGTCCGCTTCCGCACGGGCGACGGCCCGAACGACGAAGGCCTGTCGCGCCAGCACGTGCTCCGCGCCGTCGAGGCCAGCCTGAAGCGGCTCGACACCGACCACGTCGACGTGCTCTACGCCCACTGCTGGGATCCGTGGACGCCGCTCGAGGAGACGCTGGACGTGCTGGACGAGGTGGTCCGGCGCGGCATGGCGCGCTACCTGGGGGTGTCGAACTTCCGCGGGTGGCAGGTCGGCAAGGCGCGCACGCTGCAACGCGAGCGGGGGCTCGCGCCGTTCGTCGCGGCGCAGTACCAGATGAGCCTGGTCGAGCGCGACGTCGATCCCGAGTTCGACAGCCTGTGCTGGGAAGAGGGCATCGGGATGGTGCCGTGGGGCCCGCTGGGCGGGGGCTTCCTGACCGGCAAGTACCGTCGCGACGAGGCGCCGGACACGGACACCGGCCGGATCGGCGGCACGCCCGACCACGCCGAGGAGGCGTGGACGCGCCGCGACCTCGAGCGCAACTGGCGCACGCTGGACGTCGTCCGCGAGCTCGCCGAGGCGCACGGCGCCACGCCCAGCCAGGTCGCGCTGGCGTGGCTGCTTGGACGGCCCACCGTCTCGACCGTCCTGATGGGGGTCCGCACGCCGGAGCAGCTCGAAGACAACCTCGGGGCGGCGAGCCTCCGCCTGACGGAGGACGAGCAGGCGCGGCTGGACGAGGCGTCCGCGCCCGCGTCGCGCTACCCGTACCGGATGATCGACGTCTACGGCGCGCGCGACTGAGGCGGCCCAGCGGCCCGCGCGCCGAACGGGTCGCGCGGACCGCGAAGGTGCTAGCCTTTCGCTCGAGATCATGCGACCCCTACGCATCGCCCACGTCGCGTTGGCGCGCCCGGCCTTCAAGGGCGACGCCCCCTCCGCCGTCCGGCGCTCCCGCGACGGCCTCGAGGCCGCTGCCCAGCGTCTCGACTTCGAGCTGGTCACGCCCCCCGGCGGGGCCGCGCGCCATCCGCGCGGCGACGCGCCGCTGCCGCCGACCACCGTCACCAGCGCGGAGGAGGCGCACGCCGTCGCCGCCGCGCTCCGGGACGACCCGCCCGACCTCGTGCTGCTTCAGCACGTCACGTTCGCCACCGGCGACCTGATCGCGCCGCTGGTGGACGCCGCGCCCCGGTTGGCGGTCTGGGCGCTGCCCGAAGGCGACGTGCTCACCGGCCCGCTCCCGTTCAACGCGCTGTGCGGCCTGCAGATGACGCTGTCGATGCTCGGCACGCCGCAGCTGCGCCACGGCGACGCGCCGGTCAAGTGGCTGCACGGCGAGGTGGACGAGGACCGCTTCCTGGCGCCGTTCACCGCCACCGTCGCCGCCCTGCGAGCGCTGCGGACGATCCGCGAGGCGACGGTCCTGCGGATCGGCGGAACCGCGCCCGGCTTCTACGCGCTCGAGGAGGCGCCCGCCGCGTTCGCCGGCGTGCGCGTCGAGGAGCGCGGGCTGGACGACCTGTTCCGCACGATCGAGAACGTGGCGGACCGCGACGCCGCCCGCCGCGCCGAGGCCTCCCGCGTCGGCCACGACGTCGAGGTGGACGACGCCACGCTGGCGCGGAGCGCCCGCATCGAACTGGCGCTCGAGGCGATGGCGAACGAGGTCGGCGCGGACGCCCTGGCGGTCCGTTGCTGGCCCGAGCTGCCCGACGCCTGCGACGCCATGGCGTGCGCCGCGATGGGCGCCGTGGCCGGTCGCGGCACCCCGACCGCCTGCGAGGGCGACCTGATGGGCGCGCTCTCGATGCTGGCGCTGCAGGCGGTGTCCGGCGGTCCGGCCGTCCTGATGGACCTCTCCGACCTCGACGAGCAGACCGACGCCCTGCTCCTCTGGCACTGCGGCAACGCGCCCGCCGCCTGGGCCGACCCCGCGGGACCCCGGCCCCGGCTGACGACGCACTTCAACCGGGACGGCGTCGGGCCCGTCCGGGACCAGACGCTGACCCCCGGACCCGCCAGCGCGTTCCGGCTCGTCGACGGGGGGCGCGGCGCGCTAGTCGCCGGCGGCACCTTCCAAGGCGCCGCCCGGGAGGGGTTCGACGGCGTCCGCGGCTGGTGGGCGCAGCCGGCGTGGGGGGCCACGCCGGTGACGGCCCGCCGGTTCGTGGCCGAGCTGCTCGAGCAGCGCGTGCCGCACCACCTGGCCCTGGCGCACGGCGATCACCGGGTCGCCTTGTCGGAGCTGTGCGGCTGGGCGGGGACCGAGGTGCGTGCGCTGCGCGACCGGCCGTTCCCAGACGCGCTCGCGGGCGGCGCCCCGTCCCGGTCGCAGGCCGAGGTGGACGGGTGAGCCGCAAGAGCCCGGTCGTGCTCAGCGTCGGCCTCAGCTGCCTGGACCTCGTCTGGCACGTCGCCAGCTTCCCGCCGCACGGCTCGCGCACGCACGCCAGCGCCCATCACCGGCACGGTGGCGGCCCCGCGGCGACCGCGTCCGTCGCCGCGGCGCGCTACGGCGTGACGTCCCGCCTGTGGGCCATCCACGGCGACGACGACGCGGGACGGTCGCTCCTGAGCGAGCTGACGCAGGAAGGCGTGGACGTGAGCGGCGTGCGCGTGCCGGCCGGCGCGCGCAGCTTCGTGAGCGCCGTGCTCGTGGGCCCCGACGGCGAGCGCTGGATCTTCCCCTACCGGGGCGAGGGGCTCGACGACGATCCGGCGTCGTGGCCGATCGAGCAGGTCGCGTCGGTCGACGCCGTCCTGACGGACCTCCGTCATCCCCGCTTGGCGCGGGCGGTGCTCCGCGCCGCGCGCGCGGCGAGCGTCCCCTCGGTCGTGGACCTGGGCAACCTGCGCGACGTCGACGCGACGGAGGATGCGACCGTCGTGATCGCCGCGCGAGAGGCGGCGGAAGAGCTGCTGGGCGGAGCCGAGGCGGACGCGTCCGAGATGGCGGAGGCCGCGCTGGACGCCCTGCGCTGGCGCGACGACCAGACGGTCGCGATCACGTTAGGCGACGAGGGCGTGGTGTACGACGCGGGCGACGGCCTTCGTCACCTGCCGGCGCTGCCGGTCGAGGTGCGTGACACGACCGGCGCCGGCGACGTGTTCCACGGCGTCTGGGCGGCCGCGGCGGCGTCCGGAGCGGACGCCGACAGCTGCGCGCGGCACGCGTCGGTCGCGGCGGCGTTGTCGTGCGGCGCGCCGGGCCGCGTGGCGATTCCGCGCGGCGACGAGGTGGCGCGCATGTTGGAGCGACGCACGGCGCGCGAGATGAACGAGCTCCGATGGTCCTGAGGCGGCGACCCGCCTGCACGGACGAAGGGAACCCACCGTGACCGAACCTGATTCGCTGAGTGCCGGAAAGCTCCGTGGCCTGGCGCGCCTGGCCGACCGGGACGGCCGCTTCCGCATGGTGGCCGTCGACCAGCGCCCACCCCTGTTCCGTGCGCTGGCCAGCGCGCTACAGGTCGCGGAGGACGAGCTCGCCTGGGAGGAGGTGGCGGACGCGAAGGCGCTGCTGGTCCGCGAGCTCGGTCCGCACGCCGGCGCGGTGCTCCTCGATCCGGTCTGGGCGCAGCCACGCGCGCTTCTGGACCTGCCCGGCGACGTCGGGATGCTGTCCACCTTGGAGGGCTACGCGTTCCGCGAGGTGGATGGCGAGCGGCGCTCGCAGCCGATCGAGGGCTGGTCCGTCGCGAAGGCCCGCCGTTCGGGCGCGGACGCGATCAAGGTGCTGGCCTGGGATCGCCCGGACGTGTCCGAGGCGACCCGCCGGCACCAGGACGCGTTCGTGCGTGAGGCGGCGGACGCCTGCCGGCGCTACGATCTCCCGTTCGTGCTGGAGCTTCTCGACTATCCTCTGCCCGGCGAGGACGTGAACGATCCCGTCTGGATCCGTGCGAAGGCGGAGCGGGTCCTGGGCTCGCTGCGGCACTTCGCGGACCCGTCGTTCGGGGTCGACCTGTTCAAGCTCGAGCTGCCGTTCGATCCGCACCGCGTCCGCGAGGTGGCCGCCGGCGCGCTGGACGGCGTGTCTCGCGAGCCGGTTCTGGATCTGGACGAGGCTCGGACGCTGCTGGCGGAGATCGACGCGGCGTCGCCGGTGCCGTGGGTGCTGCTCTCGGCCGGCGTCGGCCCGCGCGCGTTCGAGTTCGGCGTGGAGCTGGCGGTCGGCGCCGGCGCCAGCGGCTTCCTGGCCGGCCGCGCGCTCTGGCTGTCGGCGCTCGACGCCTGGCCCGATCGGGACGCGGTCGCGGTGTCGCTCCGCACCCGGTCGCTGCCGCTGATGCGGCGCCTGGGCGCGCGCGTTCAGGAGGGGCGCCCGTGGACGGAGCACCGACGCTTCGCGGGAACGCCGAGGCTCCAGGGCGCGGGCCCGGAGTGGGTGCGTCGCTACCCGTCGCCCGACGCGGCGTCCGGGGTGCCTGAGGAGACGTCGTGACGGCGGAGCGGCGGGCCGTCGCCGTGATCGGGGCGGGCGACATGGGCGCTCGGCACGCCCGGCACTGGGCGGCGACGGGCGCACGCATCGCGGTCGTGTGCGATCCGGACGAGGCTCGCGCGACCGATCTCGCCGCCGCGTACGGCGCGCACGCCGCGGCCGATCCGATCGAGGCGGTCGCCCGTCCGGGCGTGGACGTGGTCTCGGTCTGCACGCCGACGTACCTGCACGCGCCCGTCGCGATCGCGGCACTGGAGGCCGGCCGCGACGTGCTCTGCGAGAAGCCGGTCGCGCTCACGTTGGCGGACGCCGACGCCATGGCGGCGGCCGAGCGGAGCTCGGGGCGCCGGCTTCGGATCGGGTTCATGCGACGGTTCGACCCGGTGTGGCGCCGGGTCGAGTCGGACGTCGCCGAGCTGGGCGCGCCGGTCATGGCGCAGGCCACGCTGGCAGCCGGGGTCCGTCCGAAGCTGTTGATGCACGACGCCCGCGCCAACGGCGGTCCGGTGATCGACATGGCGTGCCACCTGTTCGATCGCTGGGAGCGCGTGTTCGGCGTTCCTCCCGTCCGGATCTCGGCCCGCGGGCACACCTTCGGTGCCGGCAAGCCCGAGCTGGCCGGGATCGAACACGTCGCGCTGGACACCGTGCAGGTGTCGCTCGACTACGGGAAGGCGGGATCGGGCCAGATCCAGCTGTCGTGGGGGTTGCCGTCCGGCATCCCGGCGGTCGAGCGGCACACCTACGTGGGCCCCGACGGCCTGATCGACACGGACGGCACGACGGTGCAGCTGGTCCGTGGGGCCGAGCCCAGCGTCTACCGGCGTGACGGCGTGGACGCCTGGGCCGAGCAGATCCGCGCGTTCGCGCGGGAGCTCGACGGCGACGGTCCGCAGGGTCTGGCGGACGTGCAGGCGGGCACGCGGGCGCTGCGCGCCTCGCTCGCGGTGCTCGCCGCGGTGCGGGACGCTCGGCCGGTCGAGCCCGGCGGCCTGCCGGTCGAGGCGATGCCGACGTGAGCGGCTCCGGCACGCATCTTCGTGTAGGCCTGATCGGCGCGGGTCGCTGGGCGACGCTGCACCGCGATGCGCTGGCGACCCTCGGCGTTCCGTTGGACCGCGTCCTGGTCGCGACGGAGAGCAGCGCCGAGCGGGTGCGCCGCGACTGGGGCGTGCCGGCGTTCCGGTCGCTGGAGCGCTTCCTGGACGGCGGTCCGGACGCCGTGATCGTCGCGAGCCCCAACCACCTGCACGTCCAGCACGCCTCGGCGGCGCTGCGCGCGGGACGGCACGTGTTGCTGGAGAAGCCGATGGCGCTGGACGTCTCGGGCGCGGAGCGGCTGCTGCGAGAGGCCGAGGAGGCGGACCGCGTCCTGGCGCTGGGTCACGAGATGCGGACGTTCGCCTGGGCCGAGCGCGCGAAGCGCTTGCTGGACGACGGCGTGCTGGGGACCCCTCGCCACGTCGCGCTGGACCTGTGGAGGCGGCCGTACCGGTCCGGCTCGGGCGGCTGGAAGGCCGATCCGGAGAAGCTGGGAAGCTCGATCCTGGAGGAGCCGATCCACTACCTGGACCTGGCCCGTTGGCTGCTGGGCGAGCCTCGCGCGTTGCAGGCGTTCGCGACGAGTCGCGGGGGGCGCGAGGGCGACTGGGAGAACCTGGACGTGAGGCTGTGGACCGAACACGGACAGGCGTCGGTGACGCGCTCGGTCGCCGCGTGGGGGCACCGCGTGACGCTCGCGATCGTCGGGGACGAAGGCGCCTACCGGGCGCACTGGGTCGGCGCGATGGACGCCGATCCCGAGCCGCGGGTCGAGGCGTGGCTGCACGCCTACGGCGACCGTGACGCGCCGCCCGAGCGCCTGGACGTTCGGGAGGCCACCGGTCATGCGCACGACCTGCCTCGCCAGACGGGCGCGTTCCTCGCCGCCTGCGCCGGCGGCCCGCCTCCGCTCGCGGACGGCCGCGACGGCTTGGCCGCCGTCCGGCTGTGCCTGGAGGCCGAGCGCTCGCTTCGCGAGGGCGAGGTCAGGATCGAGCTGCGCTCGGCGTCCCTATAGGCGGGGGAGCGCTTCGGCTGTCGTCGCGGGTCCTCGCGCTGCGACGATCTCGTCCGCGGCCCCGGGCCGGGACACCGTTCGCGTCGGGGACCGTTGTCGTGCATGCGCAACGAACACGCGAACGTGCGCACGTCGAAATCGGGATCGCGTCAGAGACGGCGAACCTTGGGCGTCGACGGCTCGACGTGCGCATCTTGCGGCCGTCGTTGCGCATGCGCGACAAGAGGCGGTGGGATGCGAGACCGTGTCGTCCAGGCCGGCGCACGCGGTCGGTGGGCCGGTTCGTGCGTAGCGATGCTGGGCGCGCGCCGCGGCGTCGCCACCGAGCGTGAGCGTGCGGCGTCGACGACCCGCGTCGCCGATCAGGGCCGCCGACGAGGCTCGCCGACTCAGCGACCCTCGCCACGGTCGTGCATCGCGAACGCGATGATGGAGACGGCCACGTAGCCGGCCACGGCGATGAGGCTCACCGTCCGGAAGCCGGCGAGGTGGGCGACCGCGATCGCGCCGACCCCTCCCAGCAGCGACCCCGCGCCGTTCAGCGCCCACGCCCGAGCGATCGTGCCGGGACCGACCGCGGACGCCCCCAGGCGCCGGAGCAGCAACGGAAACGGCGCCCCCAGCGCGACGCCCAGCGGCGTCAGAAGCGCGACCGTGGCGACCGTCCGGACGATCGCCTGCTCGCCGGCGACGGCGGCCGCGACGGGGGGCCAGGCGGCGGTCCATGCCGCCGTGGCCAGGCCGGCCGCCCCGGCCGCCACGGACACCGACCGCCAGGCGTCGGGGCGACGGCGGGTGCGGACCGCGCCGATGCCCGCGCCCGCCAGGAGGGCGCCCAGCGTCGTGGCCAGCGCGGCCGCGGGATGCCCCAGGAGCAGGCCGGCGCGCGACAGCAGCGCCATCTCGAGGCCCAGGAAGCTCACGCCCAGCAGGGCCGCGAGCGTCAGGCCTCGGCGCGTGCCCGGTGGAGGCGCGGCCCGCCGCGACCAGAGCAGGATCAGGGCCGACCCCGTCAGGAGGGCCGCGACGCCCAGGCCGGTGACGGCCCGTTGCAGCGAGGCCGGAAGCCGCGGCTCGAACGACCAGAAGAACGGAGCGTCGTCCCGTGTGGGCGCGACGTCCACCTCGGTGCTGGCCGCCACGAGCGACGCGAGGCTGGCGCTTCCGCCCGCGACGGCGTTCAGCGGCGGATTCTCGAGCAGGCCGGGCAGATGCAGCAGCGCCAGCCCGCGAGCCTCCGCCGCGCGGGCGATCGTCACGACGGCGCCGCGGTCCGGAGCGTCCCGGAACGCGAGCAGCAGCGGCGTCGGCGGGGCGGTGGCGGGGTCGAGGAGCATGACCAGACGGTCCAGCGCGGCGGCGTCGTCCGGGGCCGCGCCCATCTCGACCAGGGCCGTCCCGACGGTCGTCAGCGCCCGGGTCAGCGTCAGCTCGTCGTACAGCTCGTACGCGACGGCGCCGCCAGGCGCGAGCGCCGCGAGCCAGTCGCGGGTCGCCTCGACGGTATAGATCCCGTTCTCGGTCAGCGCCAGCCCGCGCGCCTCCGCCGTGCGCGTCACCGCTTGCGACAGCGTGATCAGGTCGTACGCGCCGTCCGACGCACGAAGCACGGCGCGCGCTTCGTCGCCCACCCAGCGCACCCGGGGATCGCCGAACGGGTCCGCCGGGTCCGCCGCACCGCCCCCGGACGCGGCGTCGCCGCGAGCCGCGGCCAGCCGCTCCCGCGCCAAGTCGGCGCCCGCGCGGTTCACCTCCGCCACGACGACCTCGTGCGCGCCGGTCTCGAGCGCGTGCGCGACCTCCAGGCCGGCGCCGCCGCCGACGACGAAGACGCGCTCCGGCCGCAGCACCTCGAACGCGAAGCGTCCCAGGTCGCCGCGCCACAGGCGCGCGGATGCGGGCGTCGGAACGAGCGACCCCGCCCCGCCGTCCAGGTAGAGGACCTCCGCGCCGTCGGCGCGCCGCACCAGGTCGCTTCGGCCCACCGAGCCCCAGCGGGAGGCGAGCCGCTGTCCGCCGCGATCGAGCTCGGCCACGATGCTCTTCGGCGTCGCCCAGCGGGCCGGGTCGGCGTCTGGACCGGGCGCGGCCACGAGCAGCGCCAGCGCCAGCGCGACCGTTCCGAGATACGCGCGGCGCCCGGCCGTCGGCGCCGCCACGACGCCGGCGGCCGCTGCCCCCGCCGCGGCGAGGAGCAACGCGTCGGGCGCGCCCAGCACGCTCAGCGCCGGAAGCGTGGCGACCGCGCCAAGTGCGGCGCCCGCCAAGTCGGCCGCGTAGATCCGTGGAGCGTGGCGCGCGTCGCCGGCGAACACGCCGGCGAGGGCCAAGCCGAAGGCGGTGAAGCCGGGGACGATCGCGGCCAGCGCCAGGCCGACCCCGCCGCGTCCCGCCGCGAGAAGGACGACGGCCAGGCCCGCCGCGGACGCCGCTCCTGCGACGCCGCTCGCGACGGAGCTGGCCGGGAGCCGCAGCCATGCCGGCCGAACGGCGCCGAGCGCAGCGCCCAGCGACAAGCCGGCCACGGCCCACGACACCACCAGGAAGGCGGACTCGCCGAAGAAGAGCAGGCCGGCGATCCGGGTCCACGCCAGCTCGGCCAGCAGCCCCGAGAACGCCAGGAGGAACGCGGCTGCGGGCCGCTGCGCGCGCCGCACCTCAGGAGCGCGTGGAGCGCGGGTCCAGCAGATCGCGGAGACCGTCGCCCAGGAAGTTGAACCCCATCACCGACACCATGATCGCGAGGCCTGGGAAGATGCCCATCCACGGCGCCTGGCGAAGGAAGCCGCGCCCCTCGGCCAGCATGCGGCCCCAGCTGGGCTCCGGCGGCTGCGTGCCCAGGCCGAAGAACGACAGCGCCGCCTCGGCCAGGATCGCGAACGCCAGGCTCAGCGAGGTCTGGACGATGATCGGCCCCAGCGCGTTGGGAAGCACGTGACGCAGCATCACGCCCATGGGACGCTTCCCCAGCGCGCGGGCGGCCGTGACGAACTCTCGGCCTCGCACGCCGATCACCGCGCCGCGGGTCACCCGCGCGAAGATCGGAACGTACACGATGGCGATGGCGATCATCGCGTTGCCGACGCCGCGGCCCAGGATCGCCATGATCGTGATCGCCAGGAGCACGGCGGGGAACGCGAACAGGACGTCCATGAAGCGCATGACCAGCTCGTCGAGCCAGCCGCCGAGGAAGCCGGCCAGCAGGCCGAGCAGGACGCCGAGGGTGCCGCTGATCCCGACGGCGATGAACGCCACCTGAAGCGAGATGCGCGCTCCGTACAGGATGCGCGAGAAGATGTCGCGCCCGAACTCGTCGGTGCCGAACAGGTGCTCCGGGCCGGGAGGGGCGAAGACCGCGCCGAAGTCCATGCCCAACGGGTCGTAGGGCGCCAGGGCGCGCCCGAACGCCGCCACGATCACGAGCGTCAGGATGATCGCGGCGCCCAGCACCGCGAGTCGGTGACGAAGGAAGCGACGCAGGAAGTCGACGACGGGACGCCTGCCGAGGGGCGCGCCGGGGTCGGAGCTGCGATCGGAGGAGCTTCGCGTGGTCATCGCGGTCCCTAGGCGTACTCGACGCTGGGGTCGAGGAGGACGTAGGACAGATCGGTCAGAAGGTTGATCACCGTGAACGCTACGGCCGCCATCAGGACGGCCGCCTGGAGCACGGGGTAGTCGCGCTGCAGCGTCGAGGTGAGCGCCAGCGAGCCCAGGCCGGGCCAGGCGAAGATGATCTCGACGACGACGACGGAGGAGAGCAGCGTGGCCATCTGCAGGCCGATGATCGTCACGATCGAGATCGCCGCGTTGCGCAGCACGTGCTTCGTGAGCACCACGCGCGGGCCCACGCCCTTCGCGCGCGCGGTCCGGACGTAGTCCTGACCCAGCACCTCGAGCAGCGCGCTGCGGACGAAGCGCGTCATGATCGACCCGCTGATCAGCCCGGCCGTGAGGGCGGGCAGGATCATGTGCGAGAACCAGGGGACGAACCCGTCGGACAGCGGCTCGTACCCGGACGAGGGGAGCCAGCCGAGCGTCTCGGCGAACAGCAGGATCAGCAGGATGCCCATCCAGAAGTCGGGGACGGACACGCCGACCTGGCTGACGATCGAGGCGGCGAGGTCGCGCTTGCCGCCCGGCCTGAGTGCCGAGAAGATGCCCAGCGGGAGCGCGATCGCGAGTCCGATCAGGAGCGCCAGGCCGGCCAGCGCGAGGGTGGCGGGCAGGCGGCGCGCGATCTCGGACGAGATGGAGGTGCGCGTGATCAGGCTCTCGCCGAAGTCGCCGCGCAGGACGATGTCGCCGACCCAGTCGACGTACTGAACCACCAGCGGCCGGTCGAGCCCCATCTGGCGCTCGAGGGTGGCGATGTTCTCGTCCGTGGCTTGCACGCCCAGGCGGATACGTGCCGGGCTGCCGGGAATGAGCGGCTGGATCGAGAACGCGACGACGGAGACGCCGAAGAGCACCAGCAGCAGCGTGCCCAGCCGTTGAAGAAGATAGCGAAGACTCATACGCGGAGATGCATCGGTGCGGAGGACGCGGGCCCGGGCCGGACGCGCGCCGAAGCGCGCGCCCGGACGGACGATCGGCGTCAGTCCAGCCAGGTCCGGACGAACCGGATGGTCTGGTCGCCGCGGGCGGTGTAGCCCTCGACGTTCGGCCGGTAGGCCTGGATGTTTCCGGGGTTGTAGAGGTAGATGTACGGCGCGTCGTCCACGATCTCCTGGTTGATCTGCTCGTAGATCTCGTAGCGGGTGTCGAAGCCCTCCGCCACGCGGCCGGCCTCGAGCAGCTCGTCCACCGCCGGGTTGCTGTAGCCGGTGAAGTTGAACACCTCGCCGGTCTTGTGCTGCGCGTAGTAGAAGTCGTCGGGGTCGAGCAGCACGTTCCAGCTGCACACGAACGTGTCGTAGTTCCCCTGGCCCTGGGTGTCCAGCCAGTCGGCCCATTCGCGCGTGTCCAGCGAGACGGAGATCCCCAGCGGGGCGAGCTGCGCCTGGATCACCTGGGCGGCGCGGATCGACTCCTCGTACTCGGTGGTCGGCATGATCGTCATCTCGAAGCCGCTCTCGACGCCGGCCTCGGCCAGCAGCGCGCGCGCCTGCTCGAGATCCTGGTCGTAGGGGGCGTAGTCGAACGCCCAGGCGCTGACCGAGGGGATCGGGTCCTGGGTGGCCACGCCGGTGCCGAAGGTGGCGGCCTCGGTGATCTGGCCGCGGTCCAGCGCGTAGCTGATCGCTTGCCGCACGCGGACGTCGTTCAGCGGCTCGCGCTCGGTGTTGACGCCGATGTACCAGTAGGCGGGCGCGGCGCTGCGGTCGACGATCACGTCGTCGCGGGCTTCGAGCTCGGGCAGCGACTGCGGCGGCACGGAGATGACCCAGTCGACGTCGCCGGTCACCAGCGCGCTGCGGCGCACGCTGTCGTCGCTGATGATGCGCAGCTCGACCGCGTCGAGGTAGGGGAGCTGGGTGCCGTCCGCGTCGGTGCGCCAGTGGACCTCGTTGCGTTCCAGCATCACGCGCGTGCCGGGCTGGTAGTCGGTGATCACGAACGGGCCGGTGCCGATCGGGGCGGTGTCGATGCTGCCGTCCTCGACCGACTCGCGCGCGATGATGCCGACCGGCGAGCCGCTCGCGAGCTTGCCCAGGAAGCCGGTGTTGGGCGAGCCCAGCGTGATCGTGACGGTGTGGTCGTCCACGACCTCGATCGACTCGACCGCGCCCAGGCGCCACGCGTTGCCGCTGGCGGTCTCGGGGTCCAGCATCCGGTCGTAGGTGTACTTGACGTCGGCCGCGGTGAAGTCGCGTCCGTTGCTGAACTTCACGTCGTCGCGCAGCTCGAAGGTCCAGACCAGGCCGTCGTCGTCGACGGACCAGGACGCGGCCAGGGCGGGCACCAGGTTCTGGTCGTCGTCGAAGTCGACGAGCGTGTCCAGGACGTTTCCGAGCACCTGGTAGCTGGAGTAGGCGCTGGTGGCGTGCGGGTCGAGGCCCACGGGGTTCTGCGCCCAGGCGGCGGTGAGCGTGCCTCCGCGCTCCTGCGCCCAGCTTGCGCCCAGCAGCAGGCTCAGCGCCAGGGTCGTGAGTACGAGACGGATTCGGGTCATACGGACCTCCCTGCGAGAACGAGCTCTTCGTCCGGATCGGGCTCACCGGGGATCGCCCAGTCCCAGACGCTCTTCTTGATCTTCACGACTTGGATCGTCTCGCTGGTGACGATCCCCGGTCGTCCCAGCTCGGCCTGGAGGAACTCGTGGAGCTCCCCGTTGTCGGCGTGGAGGGATTCGACGACCACGTTGTGGCTGCCGACGCCGAGGGCGACGTAGCGGACCGCCGGGTGGCGGGCGATGCGGTCGGTGATCTCCTCCACCTGACCGGGGCGGACGCGGGCGTAGGTGGTCGCGAGGATCGGGACGCCCAGCTGCAGCGGGTCGCTGATCGCCTGGATCTTCATCCAGCCCTGCTGCAGCAGGCGGGCCACGCGCTTGCGGACCATCGACTCGGACACGTCCAGGCGACGCGCGATCTCGCGAAACGCCATGCGGCCGTCCTCGCGGAGCAGATCCACGATGCGGCGGTCGACGGTGTCGAGCTGGCGGTATCCGGGTGCCGGCAAGGGCGATCTCCGATCCTGCATGAACATGAGCCCCAGTGCGAGGTTACGCGCCTAGCGTCCCGAACGTCAAGGTTTTCGGACGCAATGCGTCCATTCCGCTACGGTTCGGTGCGCGTCGCGATCCGGACCACGATGACCGCCAACGCGTCGCTGGACGCCACCAGCGGCACCTCGAGGTCCTCCGGCGTCAATGCGAGCGGCACCTCCGTGCACGCCGCGACCAGCGCCTCGGCGCCCGCGGCGACGGCGGCCTCGGCCGCCCGCCGCATCGCTGCGCGCGGGCCGGGACCGCGGTCGCCCGACTTGACCGCGTAGATCGCATCCATCACCTCGCCCCGCTGCTCCGGGGTGGGCTTCACCACCTCGACGCCGCGCTCCGCGAACACCCGCTCGTACAGGCCGGCGTCCAACGTCGCCGTCGTGGCCAACAGCCCCACGCGACGTGCGGCGGGCACGCGCTTCATCGTCGCCTCCACGGTCGCCTCGATCATGTCGACGAACGGGACGACCGTCGCTTCGCGCACCTCGTCGGCGAACGCGTGCGCCGCGTTGCACGGCATGCACAGGACCTCCGCCCCTGCGCGCTCCAGGCCGCGAGCCATCTCCGCCAGGCGCGGTCCGGGCGACGGTCCCCGTCCTTCCAGCGCGGCGTTCCGGTCGGGTACCGAGGGATCCGCGTCCACCAGCACGCGCAGGTGATCCTGATCGCGCGTGGCGGGCGTGGCCGCCGTGAGCTTGGCGCAGAAGTCCCAGGTCGCCGCCGGCCCCATGCCCCCCAGCACCCCGACGACCCTGCCGCTCACGACGACCGAACCTGCTCGGGGTAGGCGTGCAGCGCCGGGCTTCCGCCCGTGTGCACGAACAGCACCCGCTCGTCGTCGCCCAGCGAGCCGTCCATCGCCATCGCGATCAGGCCCGCCGCCGTCTTGCCGGTGTAGACCGGGTCCAGCAGGATCGCCTCGGTCCGCGCGAACAGCTGCACCGCGTCACGCATCGCCTCCGTCGGCAGGCTGTAGCCCGGTCCGACCTGATCGTCCCGAACGACGACGGCCTCCTCGGGAACGTCGACGCCGACGCCCGCCAGGTCGCAGGCGGCCTGCGCCAGACGCCAGATCTTCTCCTCCTGAGGGCCGCGCTCGGCCCGCACGCTGATGCCCGTCAGCGGCACGTTCGCGTTCGTGCCGTGCAGGCCGGCCAGGAGTCCGGCGTGCGTGCCTCCCGAGCCGCTGGCGCACACCACGTGGTCGAACGCCACGCCCGCCTCGAACGCCTGCTGCAGCGTCTCCTCGGCGCAGGCGACGTAGCCCAGCGAGCCCAGCGCGTTCGAGCCGCCGCCGGGGATCAGGTACGGCTTGCGGCCCTGCGCCTCGGCCGCCTCGGCCATGCGCTGCATGCCGGCCATCAGGTCCGAGCCGGCCGGCACCACCTCGACCTCGTCGACCCCCATCAGCTGGAACAGCAGGGCGTTGCCCACGTCACGCTCGTCGTAGGTGCCGGGCACGCGCTCCTCGATCAGCAGGCGGCAGCGGAGCCCCTCCTTCGCAGCGGCCGCCAGGGTGAGCCGACAGTGGTTCGACTGCGGAGCGCCGGTCGTGATCAGCACGTCCGCGCCCTGCTCCAACGCGTCGGCGACGAGGAACTCGAGCTTGCGCGTCTTGTTTCCGCCACCCCCCAGGCCGGTCAGGTCGTCGCGCTTGATCCAGATCTCGGGACCGCCCAGCGCCGTGGTCAGGCGGGGAAGCGGCTGGAGCGGCGTGCGCCCCTCGGTGTAGCGGCGGCGGGCGAAACGTGCGAGATGCATGCGGACCTCCTGGGAGCGCGGCCGAAGCGGCGAGGATGCATCTCACTGTAGCGCGCGGCCCCGCGGGCAGCTCCGCCGAGCGTCAGCCCTCGAACACGGTCCGGCCCCGCACGACCGTCATGCGGACCGCCAGCGAGGCCAGCTCGCTGGGCGCGACCGCCAGCGGATCGCGGTCCACGATCGTCAGGTCGGCGTCGAACCCCGGCGCGACCAGGCCGCGGCGGTCCTCGTGGTGGCTGGCGTACGCCACGCCCCGGCCGAACAGGCCCAGCGCCTCGGGCACGTCCAGGCGCTCCTCGGCCCGGCTGTGGTTCACCGCGGCGTGCACCCCGAGGAGGGGACGCAGCTGGGTCACGGTCGAGTCGCTGCCGCCGGCCAGCGGCAGGCCCGCCCGGGCGGCGGAGGCCAGCGGATCGACGCGGGCGGCCCGCTCCAGGCCGAACGACGCCGCGTACGTGTCGTGCGGCCAGACCGCGTTGAACGCCGGCTGCACCGACAGCACGGCGCCGGCGGCACGGGCCCGCAGCAGCTGCTCGTCGCTGGCCAGCTGGGCGTGCTCGATCCGGTGGCGGGCGTCGGGCCGCGATTCCGACGCCTGCGCCGTCTCGTACATGCGCAGCGCCTGCTCGACCGCACGGTCGCCGACGGCGTGGAACGCCAGCTGCATCCCGGCGTGGTGGGCGGCCAGGACGAAGCCGGTCAGCGTCTCGTCGTTGTGGTAGAGCTCGCCGTACTCGGTCGGATGGCCCTCGTACGGCTCCAGCAGCGCGGCGGTGCGCATGTCGACGTCGCCGTCCAGCGCGCAGGCGTGGCAGCCGCCGATGCGACGGAGCCCCAGCGCCCGCACCGTCTCGAGGTCGAACGTCTGCGGGTAGGCGACCGTGCGGACCGGCAGGTCGTCCTCGATCGCCAGCAGCGTCCGGACCGCGTCCAGATCGTCCAGCGCGTGCACCACGGTGCAGCCCGCTCGGGCCGCCCGGTCCGCTGCCGCCCGGAGAGCCCTCTCGTAGCCCACCCGGCGGCTGTACGCGGCGTACGCCCGGTGGGTGGCGTCCTGCGTCGCCGGGCCGATCAGACGCCCCGTCGGCGCGCCGGTCTCGTCGAGCTCGACGCCGTTGCGTCCAGGGTGGAAGTCCAGCAGCGCCAGCGCAGCGCTGTTCGCGTACGAGGCGTGCCCGGTGACGTGACGGAGGTAGACGGGGTGATCCGGCGCGGCGGCGTCCAGCTCCGCGAGGGTCGGCGGACGGCCCTCGCGCAGCTCGTCCGGCTCGATCCGCAGGCCCAGCACGATCTCGCCGCGTGGCGTGACGCGCGTCGCCGCCCGGACCGCCGTCAGGATCGCGTCCAGGTCCGCGGCGTCCGTACCGTCCAGGGCGGTCTCGAGGAAGCCGGTCGCGGTCATGTGCACGTGGGCGTCGCCGAGGCCCGGCAGGATCGTCGCGCCCGCCAGGTCCACGACATCCGCGTCGGCCGGGAGGTCGCGTCGCAGCTCGGCCCAGGCACCGATCGCGCGGATCCGACCGTCGTCGATCACCACGGCGTCGACGGAAGGATCGCCCCCCGCCAGGCGCCCCCCGGCCAGCACGCGAACAGCGTCTACTTCGGTCATGGGGCGGAGGCTAGCACGCGTCGTCGAAGCTTCCTCCGCGCGGCGTCGCCGCGTCGTTCATGCGGCCGAGCCCCGTCGTTCGCGCCGGTCGCGCGAGGCGGTCGCGACGCCGTCCAGGCGGCCGGCCTGGAACGTGGTCCGGGCCTCGCTCGCGTCCGGATGGTCGCGCAGCGCCGCCCGCCACGCGGCCAGCGTCGACGCCAGCCAGAGCGCGCTCTCCGCGTCGGGCGGCCCACCGGCGCTCGCGGCGCCCAGCGCGCGCCCCGCCGCGACCGGTCGTCGCTCGGCCAGCGCCACGTCGGCAAGCGCCAGCAGCAGCTCGGTCCGCTCGCCCGCGCGCGGATCCGTCTCGAGGAGGTCGAGGTCGCTCCGCACGACGT
>Ga0209942_1000612_pt1 | contig 21081 bp, 20 predicted proteins | sample SalPonR1_A_D2_MG_FD_185695 | JGI IMG/M metagenome (GOLD analysis project Ga0209942, IMG submission 185695) | Salt pond soil microbial communities from South San Francisco under conditions of wetland restoration - Salt Pond MetaG R1_A_D2_MG... ...
TTATGGTCTTTCTGCAGGCCGGGTCCAGTCTGTAGCTCTTTCACTGATATGCAGCAGAGAAAGAGAAATTCGTGATTTCGTACCGGAAGAATACTGGGTCGTTACAGTAAATGCGTCAGGCGATGTTGACAGGAACTATTCATTCAAGGTGGAAAGTTTCGACGGAAAGTCCCTTCTTAAGGATGGAAAACCTTTTCTTATTCACAATGCTGAGGAGGCTGACAGGATTTCCGGGGAGATATCCGCCAGTGAAATATATGTGAAGGACTACAAGGTCAAGGAGAGCAAGAGAAAACCTCTTGCACCTTTCAAGACGAGTACGCTTCAGCAGGAAGCAGCAAGAAGGGTCAGATTTTCTCCAAGAAGGACTATGAGAGTAGCACAATCACTTTTCGAGGGTGTAGAAGTACCAGGCATGGGGCTGACCGGTCTTATTACCTACATGAGAACCGATAGCCTCAGGATAGCACCTGATGCTGTTTCAATGGCACGAAGTTATATTTCCGAACATTTTTCTTCAGAATATCTTCCAGCAAAACCAAACTTTTATTCATCTTCCCAGCGAAGCCAGGATGCTCATGAAGCCGTAAGGCCGACGGATGTATCCCTTTCGCCGGACAGCATAAAAGGCTCATTGAACGATGATCAGTATAAGCTTTATTCTCTTATATGGAAGAGGTTCGTTGCTTCCCAGATGGAGTCTGCAGTAGTTGCAAGTTCCAGGATCGATGCGGAGGCCGGAAGATATGGGATGAAACAGACTGGAACACATCTTGTTTTTGATGGCTGGAGTGCAGTCTGGCCTCTTGATCTTAAAGATACAGAAATGCCGCAGGCAGAGCCTGGAGAAAAACTTTCTCTTGTGGATATTGAAAAAGACCAGCGTTTTACAAAGCCGCCTGCAAGATATTCAGAGGCAAGGCTTATCAGGACTCTTGAAGATAATGGAGTGGGGCGACCATCAACCTATGCGTCAATAGTTGAGACACTTTATGACAGGACTTACATAGAAAAAGATGAAAACGGGAAAATAATGGCTACTCCTCTCGGTATGACCGTTGATGGATTTCTTATTGAGCATTTTAATGAACAGAGTCTTTCTTCAATTGTTGACGCCGGTTTTACAGCGAGGATGGAGAATACGCTTGATGAGGTAGAGGAGGGGAAGAAGAACTGGGTTGATACGGTTCAACTTTTCTGGGACAGTTTGAGCAAAACGCTTGAAAAAGCCCAGGATGCTCCCCGAGTGCCTCTTCCTGATCCTGAACCTATAGGTGAGGATTGTCCTGAATGTGGAAAACCGCTTGTAAAAAAACGTGGCCGTTTCGGTGAATTTATAGGTTGTTCTGGATATCCCGAATGTAAATATACCAGGCCCATTTTGAAAAAAACCGGAGTTAAATGTCCGAAATGCGGAGAAACAGAAGGTGGAGAAGTTGTTGTAAGAAAAACCCGAAAGGGCAGACGAAGGAATTTCTATGGATGTTCCCGTTATCCGGAATGTGATTTTATTTCCTGGGATCCTCCCACAGGTGAGAAATGTCCTGAGTGCGGTTCGTTTATAGTAAAAAAATCAAAGGGTAAATCTGCAGTCTGTTCAAACTGCGGATATCGGATAGATAAGAGTGAAGAAAAGGTAAATGATGATTGAAAAATGTGACAATGTAATGATAGTCGGGGCAGGACTTGCAGGAAGTGAAGCAGCATGGCAGCTTGCATCCCGGGGGATAAGGGTTACCCTTGTTGAGCAGCGACCTGAAAGAATGACTCCGGCCCATAAGACCGGCAGTTTCGCTGAGTTGGTATGCAGCAATTCTCTGGGTGCTGATAACATCAGCAGTCCAGCAGGCATACTCAAAAAGGAACTAAGGCTTATGAACAGTCTGATCATGGAGTGTGCCGAAAGTTCAAGGCTTCCTGCCGGTCGTGCACTTGCTGTTGACAGGGAGCGTTTTGCGGAGCTTGTGACTGAAAGGATAACTTCACATCCGCTCATAACATTGGAACACCGTGAGGTTACAGAAATTGCTGAGGGACCGGTTATCCTCGCAAGCGGGCCTCTCACTTCTACAGCCCTGGCAGACAAAATCAGGGACATGACGGGAGGAAAGTTCCTGTACTTTTACGATGCAGTATCTCCTGTCCTTGAGCTGGCAAGCATAGACATGAATAGAGCGTTCTGGGGCAGCAGATATGAAGAGAACAGTGATTATTTGAACTGTCCCATGAATAAGGATGAATATGAATATTTTCAGGAACAGCTTGTTAATGCAGAAAGGGCCCCCCGGCACGATTTCGAGAAAAAAGTACCCTACTTTGAAGCATGCCTTCCGGTTGAAGAAATAGCCTCAAGAGGCGTGGACACGCTCAGGTTCGGGCCACTGAAACCTGTTGGCCTTACTGATCCAGCAACTGGAGAAAGGCCGTATGCTGTTGTCCAGTTACGCAGGGATAACAAAGAAGGCTCTCTTTACAATATAGTAGGTTTTCAGACAAACCTAAAATGGGGAGAGCAGGACAGGGTCTTCAGATTAATTCCAGCGCTTTCAAATGCTGAATTTGCAAGATACGGTGTAATGCACAGAAATGTGTATGTGAACGCACCCGAAGTCCTTGACGAACAACTGAGAATAAAGGGCACAGAGGATATATATCTGGCTGGACAGATAACAGGTGTTGAGGGCTACATGGAAAGCACTGCAATGGGAATGGTCGCAGCACTGAATAGCTTTTCACATATCAGAGGGGGTGCCCCTCTTGAATGGCCGAGGGAAACTGCTATTGGCTCCCTCCTTTTCTATCTTTCTGATGCTGAAGTGAAAACATTCCGACCAATGAATGTAAACCTTGGTATTCTGCCAAAGCTCAACGAAAAGATCAGGGATAAAAGAGAACGTTGCGCTAAGGTTGCACAAATTTCTGAAGAGGCTATATCAAGATATATATCTGAGAGAAAAGATATTTTCCCCGCGAAAGAGGATATATCCCGCTGAAATTGTTTTCTGGCATGTCATTCCTGATGAGAAAATACCTGCATTTTATTTATGTTAGACTCTTCCGAATAATAGCAAATTGTGAGAAAATAGTGTAAAATCGCAGCTATGGAAGAAATATTATCTCTAAATGTGGATTCTTTTATTGATAGTTTGAAGTTCCAGAGAAATCTGTCAGAATATACTGTCATAAATTATTCTGTGGATTTAAAACAGTTCATTTCTTTTCTTGAAAATTCTGGGATAAATGAACCGTCAGAAATCGACAGACAGCATGTTCGATCCTATATAAGAGAGATCATGGCCTATGGCTATGCCCGATCCTCTGTCGCCAGAAAACTTTCTGCGATCAAGGCATGGACCAGTTTTATGACAGAGAGAAAAATTATCAGCGCTGATCCGTCTTCCGGTGTCCGAGGGCCGAAACTGCCGGCAAATATTCCACGGGCTCTATCAAGAGAAGATGTGAACCGTATGATAGATGAGGGGATCAGCAGAAAAAGGAACTTTTCCAGGGATAAAGCTGTTCTTGAACTTCTTTACGGAAGCGGACTCAGAGTTGGAGAAATAACACTCATTAAATGGGAAGATATTGATCTTTCAGAGAGATGGGTGAGGATATTCGGGAAAGGCAGCAAGGAAAGGATAGTGCCAATAGGTTCCTATTCTGTAAGGGCACTTGAGAAATGGAGAGCAGAGCTGGGAAACGGAACTGAACACGTCTTTCCTGGAGGGGAAGATGGTCACATCAGTGAAAGGACAGTCAACAGGATAGTTAAAAGAGCGGCCCGGGGTGCCGGTATTGCAGGTGTGACACCTCATATGCTGAGACACAGTTTTGCTACTCATATGCTCGAGGGAGGGGCAACGCTCAGAGTTTTACAGGATCTTCTCGGTCATGAAAGCCTTCTGACAACTCAGAGATATCTTACAGTGACCGCGGAGCAATTGAAAAAGAGTTACAGGCAGATCCACCCGATGGCTGAAGGAGATGTTTAATTAATGTTCAAGGGAACCACGATTCTTTGTGTGAGGAAGGATAACCAGGTGGCAATGGCCGGTGACGGTCAGGTCACATTGGGTAACCAGGTTATAAAAGCTGGTGCTAAAAAGGTAAGGACACTTTATAACGGACAGGTTCTGGCCGGGTTTGCAGGTAGTACTGCAGATGCCATGACATTGCTGGAACGTTTTGAGAACAGGCTTGAGGAATATAGTGGAAATCTTCTAAGATCTTCGGTCGAAATGGTAAAAGACTGGAGAACGGACAGAGCTCTGAGAAGGCTCGAAGCCATGATGCTTGTTGCGGATAGCACGAGTACTCTTCTTTTGTCCGGAGCCGGAGATGTTCTGGAACCCGAAAATAACGTTGCTTCCATAGGTTCCGGTTCAGGTTTTGCCCTTGCTGCAGGCAGAGCTTTCCTGGAGATAAGTCCCTGGGAAGCGAAGGATATAGCAAGAAGATCTATTGAGATCGCTTCGGAAATATGTATCTATACAGATAACGTAATTACAGTTGAGGTGATAGGATAATGCCACTCTCGCAGGAATCTAACCTTAAACCGTCTGTTATAGTCGAGTTTCTTGACAGATATATAGTAGGTCAGAATAAGGCAAAAAGAGCTGTCGCAATAGCTCTGAGGAACAGGCTCAGAAGAAGAATGCTTGAGGAAGATATCGCCAGGGAGATAGCTCCCAAAAACATCCTGATGGTAGGTCCGACTGGCGTAGGTAAAACCGAGATCGCCAGAAGACTTGCAGAGCTTGTCAATGCACCCTTCGTAAAGGTGGAAGCAACTAAATTTACCGAGGTTGGTTACGTAGGCAGGGATGTGGAGTCCATGATCAGGGATCTGGTCGAATCTTCAGTGCAGATGGTAAAAAATCAGAAAATGGAGTATGTCCAGCAGGAGGCTGCTGAGAGAGCAGAAGAAAGACTAGTGGACAGCCTGTTGCCAAAATCATCCAAAAAATCAAAGGTGCCTGATCTTACCAGGCTTTTTTCTGGAAACCAGGAAGAGCCTGAGGAAGAACAGGAAGAAGATCAGCAGCATGAAAGATTCAGGGAATCTACGAGGAGCAAGCTTCTGGCCATGCTCAGAGAGGGAAAACTGGGAGAGAGAGAAGTTGAAATTGAAGTTCAGGAAAGTTCCCAGGTCGGTTTCCCAATGGTAGGCGGTGGCGGAATGGATTCTATGGGTATCGATATAAGCGAGATGCTTGGAGGTATCCTTCCCAAAAAAACGCGCAGAAGAAGAATGAAAGTTTCCCAGGCCCGAAGGGTACTGCAGGCAGAAGAAGCCGAGAAGCTGATAGATATGGATGAAGTGACCAGGGAAGCTATAAAAAAGGCTGAAGAAGAAGGGATCGTCTTTGTTGACGAGATCGATAAAGTAGTCGCGAAAGGCGCCGCAGGAGGTCCTGATGTGAGCAGGGAAGGGGTTCAGAGAGATCTTTTGCCTGTGGTGGAAGGCTGTCCGGTACAGACGAAGCATGGTTCAGTTAATACGGACCATATACTTTTTATCAGTGCAGGAGCTTTTCAGAAAGTAAAACCTTCAGACCTTGTCCCCGAACTTCAGGGGCGTTTTCCCATCAGAGTCGAGCTCCAGGCTCTAACCAGTGCTGATCTTTCGAGGATACTGGTAGAACCAGAGAATAGCCTCTTAAAGCAATACAAGGCACTTCTTCAGACAGAGGAAGTCTTTCTTGAGTTTACTGATGATTCAGTAGAGGCTATAGCGGAAATGGCAGAGAAAATGAATCGCGAGATGGAAAATATCGGAGCAAGAAGGCTCCATACCATGATGGAGCAGTTGCTGGAAGATATCAGTTTTTCTGCACCTGAAAAGAGCGGTGAAAGTTTCATTATTGATGCTGAGTTTGTGAGAGAGAGACTCGTTTCTCTTGTAAAAGATTCGGATATGAGACGTTATCTACTCTGATCTTTTGTTCAGAAAATTACAGTTTTCGAGGAGGATAAATTATGACTTATGACGAGAAAAATATTCTGGAAGAAAACAAGTTTGTTGGTGAGGGAAAAGAAATGAGAGACCTTCTTGAGAAGACAAGACTTGTAAGCCGTGCGCTTCAGAGCAGGCGAGAAGGATTAAAACCCGATTATACAAAACTTTCAAAACTGCTTTGCGAATTTATGACAGCAAACATCTATATTATTAACAGGGAAGGAAATATTCTTGGTTATTCCTGGGTAAGCGAGTACAAATCCGCTACTGTGCACAAATTTCTTGAAAGTGGTTATATGCCTGAAAGTTTCGTTGAAAAGATGAATCAGCACAGAGAGGCTTTTATTAGCGAGACTGACGGTTATCTCTTTGATGATGTGGATTCAGATCAGTCCCCGGAGAAACATACCTTGTATGTTCCTATATATGGATCAGCTGAAAGACTTGGGACGATGCTTCTGGTAAGGTTTTTTGAGCATTTTGCAGTCAAGGATCTTATCCTTGCTGAATACCTTGCAACTCTTGTCGGCATAGAAATTCTTCATGACAGGACAAGGGACATTGAGGACAGATCAAGAGAGAGGCTTGTTGTACAGATGGCCATGAGAGCTCTGTCTTATTCCGAGGTTGAATCCGTGAAGCACATTATGAAAGAACTTGGCGGACCTGAAGGCGTTGTAATTGCAAGCAAAGTGGCTGACAGGGTAGGCGTAACCAGAAGTGTCATTGTTAATGCTCTCAGGAAACTTGAAAGCGCAGGAATAATAGAGAGTCGAAGCCTTGGCATGAAGGGAACTTATATAAAAGTTCTCAGTTCACTTTTTGTTGAAGAACTTGGTATAATATACGAGTAAGAAATAATAGAAGTAATGTGCTGTTATTTCCCAGAGTTCTGGGGTATACGGTTCCTGACTTCTGTTATAATCTGGTAAAAGGCCTGCTTAGCCGCGGGTCTGCATGGCGTAAGCGGATATCTTCCGTTAATTGCCTGCGGAGGTGGTATAACCTGTAAAATCCTGTTCCTTTTTTTCTGAAAAGACTATATTTTAATTATTATTGGAGGGCCAGACTAAGTATGGTTGAAGAAAGTGTTAAGGATAACTCTACTCCCGTAATTGGCGAGACAGTTGATTGCAAGGTAGAGCAGGTTATGCCTTATGGAGCTTTTGTAAGGTTAGCTAATGGTAAAAGGGGAATGATCCATATATCTGAACTTTCCCACAAGTTCGTAAAGCAGGTAACCGATGTATTACAGGTGGATCAGGAGATAAAAGCTAAAGTCATAAAGATAGATGAAAAAGGAAGGATCGATCTTTCTCTTAAGCAGTTACAGAAAAAACCATCCCGGGACAGGGGTGGTCAGGGTGTCAACAAGGAAGAGAATTTCGAGAAAAAGCTTTCAGATTTTCTTAAGCAGAGTGAGACCAAGATAACGGATCTGAATAACAGGGCTAATGCTGCCCATTCCGGGCGGAAGAAGAGTAAAAAGCCCCAGTGAGGAACCCGGACAGAACGATCAGGGGGGCTTTTGCCCCCCTTTCTCTTTTTGAGAAGGCACTTCCCCCGGATATCTATACCATTGTTTCCCAGATGAGGGGGAGAAAGTTTGACAGATCCATAATAAGAGGTATTTCCAGAAGATGCATATGGGGATATCCACAGGTTTTTGTGTGCAGTCCTCTCAAGGATCTTAAGCCTTTCCCCACTGTTTTCTGGTTAAGCTGTCCCTACCTTGTAAAGAAATGTGCGATAGAGGAGTCATCTGGAGGTATTCCTCTTCTGGAGGAATTTATGGAGTCCAGTTCTAATGAATGGAAAAAATTCAATATAAGGGCTTCCATAATAAGACTGCAGCTCCTGTCGCCTGATCAAAGGAAATTCCTGCGCTGTTATTATCCGGCTATCTTTAAGGTAATACAGCGGACAATGATAGGTGGGATATCCTCTCAGGAAATACCGACAATGAAATGTCTGCATCTTCAGGTCGCTGCGTGGCTATCCCTGAAGGGACATCCTGGTAATGACTGGCTGAGGTCAAGATTCCCATCTACTGATTGTGGATCAGCCTGTAGTCAAATATGTGGATGCCAGGATCATAATTGATAATGGATGTGATCTAAATGCTTTATGCAGCTGTTGATATTGGATCAAATTCAATAAGGCACATTGTAGTTGATATTAATGATGGAGTGCTCGGATATGTAGAGTCCAGTTCAAATATCACAAGGATAACTGAAGGAATGGGCCTTGGCGATTCAGAGCTTGGGAAGAGGGGGATAGCTAGATCTCTTGCTGTAATTAAAGATCTGAAAAAACGTCTGGATGGATTTGACATCAAAGTTGAGAACAGGGTGATCTTCGCGACGGAGTCTCTCAGACAGGCCACCAATTCCCATGATGTTATCAAAGCCATAGAAAGGGACTTTGGACAGTCATTAAAGATACTCAGTGGAGAAGAAGAGGCACGTGCAGGTTTCTTCGGGGCCCGATCAGCTTTTCCTGATATTGGTCTTCTTTTTGATCTGGGAGGAGGCAGCCTTGAGATATCGGGAGAGACGGGGTCGTTTTCATTCCCACTTGGTGCGGTAAGGCTTACAAATGCTTTTGGAGAAGATTTTGAGGCTGTAAGTGATGCGGTCAGGGAGAGACTTTCCGGGATCAATTTCCCGAAAGGGTTATTGGCAGGGATCGGAGGTACCTCTTCTTCCATTATCATGATGCGGGACCATATTCCTGTAGATGAATATCATCCCCTCAAGGTCAACGGAAGACGGGTTAAAACTGCAGAGCTTGAAGAACTGATCAGCAGGGTAAAGCTATCTGGTAAGGATAAAAGTAGAATTACAGGCCTCGAACCTGCAAGAGCGGATATTATTCTGGCAGGTATGACTGTTATAAAAGCAGTTATGGAAATAGCCGGGGCTGAGGAATATCTCCACAGTGAATGCGGTATCATGTGGGGATTGCTTGCACTTTCCCTGAGGCGAAAAGGGATCAACATCTCCAGGATAACATTCAATAACTGAAGATATTTTGAAATACAGTTGACATTCGAAGTGTTCAAATATTTTTAAAGGGAATTTCTGGGAAGATCCGCAGGCTAAAAAATATACCAGGATCCAGAATAGTTTTTGTCAAAATATTTATTTCAATTTTCTATCTGTTTTTATTCCTGAAAGCTATGGATCAAAAACAGGTTAGATTTTGTTTATGTCCTTAAAAAATCTGGTTTTTCTAAAAAAAGGTCTTGACAATGCCTGCAGGAACAAGGAAAATATCTCCTGTTCCTGTCGCGGGGTTGAGAATAATGAACAAACTTTGAAATCTACTTGACACAACAGGCCAACCATGTTTATACTTCTTAGGCTCGTTATGAGCCGTTAGCTCAGCTGGCAGAGCACCGGACTTTTAATCCGGGTGTCGTGGGTTCGAATCCCACACGGCTCACCACTACGCGGTCCCATCGTCCAGTGGCCCAGGACACAGCCCTTTCAAGGCTGCGACACGGGTTCGAATCCCGTTGGGACCGCCATTTTTTTGTTTTTTGCCGGTGTAGCTCAGTCGGTAGAGCAGCGCACTCGTAATGCGCAGGTCGGCGGTTCGAGTCCGCCCGCCGGCTCCAGCAGTTGATCAAACCACTCCAGAGGGTGGTTTTTTGTGTTTCAGGGGGGTAGGTTAAAATAGATCTATCGGTACAGAGGATCGTTTTTATCAGACACGGCAGAACAGAATGGAATGACCTAATGAAATATCAGGGCAAAAGCAATGTCCCCCTGAATCAAAAGGGTCTTGACCAGGCCAGAAATACAGCTTACCGCCTTTCTTCTTCTTTCAGTCCCGATATAATCTTTTCAAGTCCTATGAAAAGGGCATTAGTTACTGCCCAGATAATTAACGGTCATAACGAAAGACTGTTATCTATAGAAAAACTGGACGATCTTTCCGAGATAGATTTTGGGGACTGGGAAGGTAAAACACTCCATGAATTGAAAGAAAATGATAATGACCGATATTCAAGATGGAGGAAGGATCCCTTAGGTGTAGTTCCTCCAGGCGGAGAATCCTTTGAAAATATCAGCAGTCGTGTTTCTCGTTCACTTTCCCATATCCTGGCATCAAAAAAGACCAGGATCCTTGTTGTCAGTCATGGAGGTATTATCCGTGTTGCAGCAAAGATCCTTCTCGGTATTGACCCTTCATTAATATGGAAACTCAGGCTTGACAACTGCTCCATATCAATTTTTGATATCTGGAATGATACTTCGACTCTTGTTACATGGAATGATCATATTCATAATGAGATCCCGCCTTCCCTGGTTGCCAGTATTCCCCTTCCTGTTTAGACACAATGCCTTCAAACTGGTAAAATGACCTTGGCTTTATATCCTGTCGTTACAGCTGGGAGGTACCTATGATCCAGACACCCTACAGAGACCATCAGCTCTCTGCTCATGAGGAATCAGTACTATGGAAGCGAATTGCAGATGGTGATGATGAAGCAAGGGAACAGATAATTGTCTTTCACAGGCCCCTGGTATTCTGGATAGCCCGTAAATTCAACGTTCAGCACCATGTCTATCCGGACATTGTGCAGGAAGGAATGCTTGCTCTCCTCAAGGCAGTTGATAAATTCGACCCTGACAGGGGGATCAAGTTTTCAACCTACGCTTTTTACCGTATAAAGGGACACATGGTCAACTATATCCAGAGGAAAGAAGCAAGATCACCCATTCCTGTGGAGATCAATGAACAGCTGATATCTGATCCAATGGGTCCTGATCTTCTGGATTCGATAATTACCCTTGGGGAGGGTATAAATAACCTTCCCGAAAAAGAGGCCGAGATCATTTCCGAAGTTGTATTAAAGGGGCAGAAAGTCAAGGATGTCGCAAGGGCCAGTGGTATGGATATAAGTCATATTTATCGTCTTAAGAGAAAGGCAGTAGCCACATTAAGAGAATGGATGGGCTACACAAATGCCACAAAAAAGGTCTGAAAAGGGATAAATAGTTATAAATAACCCTTTTCTCCGGGAGTGGTATTTTGGAAAAACGCATAAGCAAGATCCAGAAATGGCTTGATCGGTGTCTCGAAGCATGCCGGGCGAAATCCTGGGACAATGCACTTGCTGACATGGAATGTGCAAATGCAGAGCTGAGGAATGCAAGAGAAAAGCTCTGGGAAGAAATAGCAAACCAGGCAGTTGAAAAACCGGGATTTTTAAGCAGATCTATGCCGGCCTTAAGGACAGGTGTACTTGTCGCTGTTATTTTAATAACCAGCGCTGTTCCGCTTTCTGTGAATAATGCCCAACTTCGCCGTGATGTAGCTGGCAACGAGGAGAAGCTTGTTCTGGAATGGGTTAAGAGCGACGAGCACAAGCTTCTAATGGCCCTGAGAGAAAGTCTGAGCGAAAACAGTTTCAGGCAGACCCTTTATACGGATCAGGGTCCTGCTGAGAAGTCTGGAAAGATAGAACCAGAAGTCAGCGTTACAGGATCTGCAGCCGGTAAAATTTCTTCAACTGACGAACAGAAAAGGTTACAGGTAAAAGAAAATGTTCAAAAACAGAAACCGGAATTACCCGTAGAAGAAGTGATAGCGCTGATCCAGATAGGAGAGAGATCACTGAGGGACCCGGGGTCTGCAATCGAGATCAAAAAATAATTTTACAATATCCCCGGAAGGAGAGGGTTGTACTTGAGACCGAAGTTCCTGATTCTGTGCTGCGTAATGATAATGTTCATATGGGCTGGTGCAGGGGTTGCTTCTGCTGCCCTTGTTTCAGAAGTTAATGTTGAAGGTAACCAGGAGGTTGTAACCAAGCATATATTGGGTGCAGTGAGAACGAAAGTTGGAGATACTCTGGACCAGGAACAGGTCAAAGAAGATGTTGAAGCTATTTATGATCTGGGTTTTTTCTCTTTCGTGGATGCCCGCTTTAACCCCAGTTCCGGAGGTGTTGCAGTTACTTTTGTTGTCAGGGAAAACCCCATTGTCGAGTCAGTAAATTTTGAGGGAAATTCAGTATATTCCGATGAACAATTAAAAGAGCTTGTTTTTACAGCTCCAGGGACAGTTTTCAACAGGGTATTTTTTCGACATGACCTCCGCAGGGTAAAGGAAAAGTATGACGATGACGGCTATGTGATGATGAAAATCGCTGATGTTCAGATAGAACAGGGAAATATCAATGTTTCAATCCTTGAACCGAAGATCGGAGATGTCATTATCCAGGGAAATACAAAGACAAAGACATTCGTTATAGAAAGGCAGATAAAGTTTGAAAAAGGTGATCTTTTCAACGCTACCATATTGAGACATTCGATCAATAAGATAAATTCACTCGGATATTTTGAGGATGTAAGCGTAGGATTTGAGCCCTCAGAGGAAAGTTCCGAATATACAAATATTATTATTACAGTTCAGGAAACCAAAACAGGAAATATTGGTCTGACAATAGGCCATGGAAGCAGCAGCGGGTGGAGTGGGGGTATCAGTTACGGTGATACTAACTGGGCTGGTAAGGGACACAAGGCCGAAATCGGTTTTGAGCTTGGAGATACTGAGCAGTACTGGGTGTATTACCAGGAACCTTACATGGACAGTGATCACTTTGCCTGGAGGATCGGTGCCTATAACAAGTTTTTTGATGAGAGAGAGTTCTGGGATGAAAACCAGGAACAGTTCCAGTTCGATGAGGACAGGACAGGTGGATATATCGGATTCGGTAAGAAATTCCCCAACGATGAGAAGCTGAGCTGGTACTTGAACCTTGACTGGAGAGATACCGAGATATCCAATGTGATCCTTGTCAATGCAACGGAAGAGGAAAAGGAAGACTATTTAGAAGAGAATTTCATAGATGGAACGATATTCTCAACTCCAGTAACTTTTACGCATAACAACCTGGATCCATATCTCAGCTATCCAGACGGGGATGTTGAGGAACTGAACATTGAGAAAGCCTGGGAAGTCCTTGGCGGGGAATATGACTTTACAAAATACTGGGCTACCGTAAAATACTATGTTCCTGTTACAGGCATCGGAGATATCTTTGATCTTTCTCTGGGGACAGAAGATAACCCGACCATTTTTGCATCGAGAATAAGGGCAGGTTTCTCATCTGGTACTATTCCTTTTGTCGAGCTTTATGAAGTTGGCGGATCTAAAACTCTCAGAGGATATGAAGATGATTACCGTAAAGGTGATGAAATGATATTGGGTAACTTTGAGATAAGGGTTCCTATAGACGATAATTTTAAAGCAGTGGTCTTTTATGATACAGGTAATGCATGGAACAGCAATGATGGAGAAGATTTCAGCTTTTCTGATCTTTATGACTCCTACGGTTTCGGTATAAGGGTTAAGACTCCCCTTGGTAACCTGAGGGTCGATTATGGCGAGGGAGAAGATGAATCCAAGACACACTTCGGATTTGGAGAAATGTTCTAAGAGATCTTTAAGTAATATGAAAAGCCTTTTAACAAGGGCTGTGGCTGTTATTATCGCCGCAGCCCTTGTTTCTGTCCCTTACCCTGTCCAGGCAGTGGATAATATACGGACTGCTGGACTTCCACAATGGCTTGCTCCTGTTGCCCAGAGGAGCTTGAGCGAGGTGTGGTCCAGCATGGATCCGCAGAGGAGCCTTTCATCGAGGCTTGAAATGATGGAGATAGTAGCATCGAGACTTTTCGACGGTTATAAAGTAGTAGATATTGAAATTGAAGAGTCCTGTTTAATAATGTATCTTGTTCCGGATAGAGTGACGAAATGGAAGGTCCAGATCATTGCACCATCCCTTAGGTCTCCAGCTGATTCCTGGTTCAGGGATGATATCCAGGGAATGAAAGGTCGATTAATTGAGATAGTTAGAGATGTTCCTGTAGATTCTCTTTCGTGGGCTGATGTTGCGTTGAGAAGGAAAATTAATGATATCTCCGCTGAATATGTTCTGGGATGGGATCCTTCGATCCTTGTTAATCTTTCAGACCGTGAAAATGAACTGCAGGTCCGGTTCTCAGGAGTACAGCCCCTTGTCCTTGCATTTAAACCCGAGATAGAATCTTCTTCGATTCCTGTTATATTCCGCTCGGATCTAAGAGAGACCATGCTGAAAGATCTATACGTCTTCAACGGATTGCCAGTCGTATGGCTTGAGAGACACAAAGTCGACCTCCAGCGCTTTACCCGGCAGAAACTTCTTGAAAGAAATACAGTAGAAAATTCCAGGGCTCAAGTTTCCGTAAAGTTTGAACCGGCACAAATAGCATCAGTCACGGCAGAAGTGGAAAGTCAAAAGTATTCCGCATCAGCCAGACTTGTTGTGCCGGTTGGAGCGGAGGAGAGATATCCAGAACTGCATCTTCATCTCGGAAGGATAGTTCAGCCAGCTCCTTTCTGGGATCTTGAAATATATGCAGAGTTCATTACAGGGGCCAATGATCTTGATATCGAGACAAGATGGGGTGCAGGATGGAAGCCATGGAAACAGTTATGGGTGGGAGCGGAATATTCTTCTCAAGAAGATACTTTCTGGTGGAAGTGCCGTTATTCTCCTTCACCGGACTCTCCTTACATCTGGTTGCGATACAGTGAGACCGATCTTGGTATTATAGGGGCAGGGTGGCCTCTTAACCAGTATTTTTCAATAGAGCTTAACTATGATGAAAGATATGAAGATTCTTTCAATGTAAGGATAATCAGTGAACTATGACGGGAGTGGTAAAAAATTTTCAAATTATCTTATCCTGTAGAGCTTTCCACTATAGTCCTCCACACCGGAGGTCAGATCCATGGAGGAGCTGAAAACAGGGTCATTTCTATTGCATCCCCGGATGAAGCTGAAACAGGTTCGATCTGTTTCATCTGGGAAAAGAAGGAACTTTCCAGGATATCTAAAGATATTTTTATTGTAACTGCACCGAGTAATTTCCCTGAAGGGTATGCTGGGATTGCTGTAGATGATCCTCGAAATGCCATGATAAACGTTCTTGAGTATTTCAGGCCCGGGGCTCATTTAGAGCCGGGGATCGACAGTTCTGCCTTTATCGAGCCCGGTGCGACCGTTTCAGAAGAATCTTATGTTGGTCCACACTGTGTTATATGTAAAAACACCGAGATCAAAGCAGGGGCAGTCCTGAGGGCTAATGTCTATGTTGGAAATGGTTCCTCTGTGGGGAAGGGATCAAGAATTGAACCTGGTGTAGTGATCTACAATGATTGTTCAATAGGGGATGAATGTGTCCTTCACAGTGGATCTGTCATAGGCGCTGAAGGTTTTGGATTTATCCCTGATGGAGAGGGAGAACCCCGCAAGATCCCCCAGATCGGAGGGGTACGTATCGGGAACAAAGTTGAGATAGGTGCCTGCACTACCATAGACAGGGGTACCATAGGTAATACAGTCATTGGAAATGGTGTGAAAATTGATAATCACGTACAGGTTGGTCACAATGTTAAAGTCGGTAACAATTGCATAATAGTTGCCCAGACTGGACTTGCCGGCAGTTCCATACTGGAGGATAACGTAATTATGGCTGCCAAGAGCGGGACCAGTGATCATGTCAGGGTAGGAAAAGGATCTACAGTCGCAGCCCTTGGCGGAGTTATCAAGGACATCTCTCCAGGTTCTGTTGTGTCGGGTTTTCCTGCCAGGGATCACCGGAAAAATTTTAAAATAGCAGCTCTTCTCCAGAAATTGCCCTCACTTTTCGACAGGGTCAAAAAACTCGAAAAAGAATATGTAGCTATTCGGGAAAACGATAATGATAAATAGGAAAACCATTGCAGAAGAGATCCTGATATCAGGTAAAGGTCTTCATAAAGGGCAGGAATCCTCAGTTATGATAAGGCCCTGTGAAGACGAAGGGATCTATTTTGTCATTAAAGGTAAAAAATACAATATAAAAGAAGTTTCGGCAGAGGGGACAGGAAGAGGTACAACTCTTTTTTTCCCCGACGGTTCTGTGATATACACTGTTGAACATCTGCTTGCATCCCTTGCTGGGACAGGTATAACCGATATTGAGATAGAAATGGAAGAAAACAGTGAGATCCCGGTTCTGGATGGCAGTGCACGGGATATCACTGAATCACTCAAAAGTGCTGGTATTGTTGCCAAAAGTTCAGTAATTGAACCCGCGATACTTTCTCTTCCATTTGGCGTTGATACAGATAAGGGAGATAAATGTATATGGGCTTTCCCCTCAACGCGTACAAGTTATACTTTTATCATAGACTTTGAAAATCCGCTTGTGGGCAGGCAGGTTTTTACATTTATACCCTCTGAAATGGATTTCAGCCTGGAGATCGCGCCAGCAAGGACTTTTGGATTTGAAAATGAGATAGAAGAACTTAAACGCAGGGGGCTTGTAAAGGGCGGGACACCCGAAAATGCAGTTATAGTTGGAGAAAAATCTATCAAGGCAGAGGGAGGGCTCCATTTCCCTGATGAATTTGTCAGGCACAAACTTCTTGATCTGATAGGTGATCTTTCACTTCTGGGAGTTCCCCTCCAGGCAAATATCTATGCTTTCAAGAGCGGCCATGAGCTGAATCTTCAATTTACAGAGAGATTGAAAAGAATTTTTAGCAGACAGAGAGGATGAATGGTAAATGTATGATATTCACAAGATACTGGAAAATCTGCCCCACAGATATCCATTTCTTCTTGTAGACAGGATAATTGAGGTTGAAGAAGGAAAAGCTAAAGGTCTCAAGAATGTAACTATCAATGAGCCATTTTTCCAGGGACATTTTCCGGCAGAACCGGTTATGCCGGGTGTACTTGTCCTTGAGGCCATGGGGCAGGTCGCTGCTATGATGATAGTTATGAGACCGGAAATGAAAGGTATGATCACATATCTTACGGGTGTTAACAATGCCAAGTTCCGCCGTCCAGTAAAACCTGGAGATCAGCTTATTACAACAGCGGAAATGACAAGGATCCGAAGCAGAGTTGGCAAGGTACATGCTACTTCAACAGTGAACGGGGAGATCGCAGCAGAAGCTGATTACAGTTTTCTCCTTGCCAGAAGCCTTCATGAGGAGGAAGAGAATTGACGCCCAATATTCATCCCACGGCGATCATAGCTCCAGGTGCCGAGATCGCAAATGATGTGACAATTGGCCCTTATTGCATTGTCTCTGGCAAAGTCAGGATCGGTAAGGGTACAGTTCTTAAAGCCTTTGTAAATATTCTTGACTATGTAGAGATAGGCAGTGAGTGTACCTTTCACGAAAATTCAGTCATTGGAGGACAACCCCAGGACCATGATTTCAAGGGAGAGGAAACATGGGTGACAATAGGGGATAGAAATATCATCAGGGAGAACGTGACTATAAACCGCTCTTCGGGTGAGGGGACTTCTACTGATGTTGGAGATGATTGTTTCATTATGGAAGGCGTTCATCTGGCCCATAATGTCAAAGTAGGCAATAATGTCACAATGGCAAATAAAACAGGTCTGGCCGGACACAGTTCAGTTGGTGACAGCACAGTTCTTGGCGGTATATCAGGAGTTCACCAGTTCGTCAGGATAGGACGTTTCTGCATGATAGGAGGACTTTCCAAAATAGTAAAGGATATACCACCCTTCCTTCTTGTAGATGGTCACCCTGGAAGGATATATGGTATAAACAGGATCGGTCTCAAGAGGGCTGGTTTTTCTCCAGGAGAAAGGTCCAGGATCAAGGAGATCTACCGTAGCATATTTCATTCCGGGCTTACTTTTAAAAGATCCCTGGAGAAATGTGAGTCGACTTTTGGAAAGGATATACTTGCAGAGGAGATCCTGACTTTCGCCAGAGACACAAGACGTGGTATAGAGACCTGGCCTTCCTTTAAACGGGGAAGTGGGAAAAGTGATTAGGCTCCTTGCTCTTGACGTTGACGGAACATTGACGGACGGAGGTCTGTATATTGATTCCAATGGCAATGAGAGTAAGCGTTTTGATGTTCATGATGGGATGGGCATTTCCCGGCTTCAGAGATCAGGTGTAACTGTTGCCATAATCAGCGGCAGATATTCAGAGCCTACGGCACTAAGGGCATCTGGTCTTGGAATATCGATCCTTCATAATGGTGTGGTAAATAAAAAAGAGGTTCTCCAGGAAATTGCTCAAGGTCTTGGGCTTGTCGAAGAAGAGGTAGCCTTTGCGGGTGATGATATAAATGATATTGATTGTATAGCCTGGTCTGGTAATGGTTTTGCTGTGAATAATGCAATTCAGAAAGTTAAGGAAACTGCGGATCATGTAACAGTTAAGGATGGTGGACACGGAGCTGTCCGGGAGATATGTGACTGGATCATTGAGTATAACCGTAACCTGGCGGAAAGTTCTGGAGGTCTTTTATGAGGGACAGGAAGCTCAGGATACTTGATACTTTTATAGCAAAAGAACTGGCAGGGTCTTTCGTCTTTGGAGTTATGTCATTTACCATAATCCTGGTAGCAGGAGACCTGCTTTTTGATATAGCGGATCTTATAATTGAAAAGGGTGTTTCCTTCTGGGTCGTATCTCGCCTTTTTTTATATAAATTGCCTTCTGTTATAACTCTGACCCTTCCTATGGCCTGTCTCCTCTCATCACTTTTGACTTTCGGAAGGTTGTCGGGCAACAGTGAACTTATAGCCTTGAAATCTTCTGGAATTGCATTTCAGAGGATCCTGAGACCGGTACTGCTGGTTTCTGTGACTGTAGCTATAGCAGCCCTTGTTTTCAATGAAACCGTTGTCCCTGTTGCCAATATGGCTGCGGATAACCTTATGAGGTATGAAATAGCAAGGGAAAAGCCATCCATGTTGAAGGAGAGGGTTTTCCTCAGGGAAGAAAGCGGGGGGGATCTTCACAGGGTAGTTTATATCAGCAGCCTCCGTCCCAGGGATGGGCACATGAGTGATGTCCTTATCCAGGAGTTTGATGAAGGCAAACTTAACAGAATATCCACGGCCAGGGATGGATTATGGCAGGATGGGAAATGGATCCTCAGCAATGGTGAAGTCTTTGAAGTGGATGATAAGGGGTCTGTAAAGCTCCTTTTTCGTTTTGAGCAGCAAACTGTCGATCTTGATCTGACCCCCGGGCAGATAGCCAGTGCGTCGAGAGATCCAGAAGATATGGGTATCTTTGAGCTGATCGAACATATAAAAATTCTTGAAAAACAGGGAGCGAACGTTGCACCTCTATGGGTGATATTTCACCTGAGACTTGCCATACCCTGGGCGAGTGTTGTTCTGGCTCTGGTCGGGGCTGCTTTTGGAGTAAGGCCGCAGAGGACAGGTGCTGGACTGGGATTTGGTATGAGCATACTCATTGTTTTTGCCTACTATGTAGTAATGTCCTTCTGTAGAGCTCTCGGGCAATCGGGAAATCTGATTCCAGTCATATCTGCATGGATACCGAACATTATTTTCCTGGTTCTTGGAGGTTTTTTTGCAAAACGTGGAAACCACTGATAACGGGGGGTCAAAGGAGCAAACCATGGGAAAAAGGATAGGTCTGATAGCTGGCGAGGGGGAATTGCCGGAAGAAATATTTTCGTCCCTTTCAGAAGCTGGCTTTAATACAAAACTATACTCTCTCAGAGAGGATAATTCATTTTTCAGTTCTGAAAAGAATGATATTTATCAGATCAATAGTATTGATATTGAGAGTATCGTTCTTGATATGCGTTCCAGTGGAATAACCAGGCTTATGATGGCGGGACTTATTCCCAAGAGCCTTGTCTATGCTCCTGAAAAGCTGGGCAGCTCGACCAGAAAACTGCTTAAAGGTCTGTCAGAGATGGATGATCATTCTCTTTTGGGCGGAATAGTATCCATTTTTGAAGCTGCCGGTCTTTCAGTAATGAGATATATTGATCTGATACCCTCCCTTATGGCTGATGAGGGGGTTATGACACAAAATGTCCCTGACAAAGGTCAGTTGGAGGATCTGGAGTACGGACTCCGCATAATGAAGGTTCTCCTCCCCCTTTCTTTTGGCCAGTCTATAGTGACCCACAATCGTTCAGTCGTAGCTGTGGAAGCAATGGAGGGTACTGATGAAACGATCATAAGAGCCGGAAAGATAAGTTCCGGAGGGATTCTTATCAAAATGATGAAACCCGGACAGGATGAAAGATATGACATCCCGACAGTCGGAAATAAAACACTTGAAAATATGAAAAAAGCCGGGTTGAAATGTCTCGCCGTAGAAGCCTGCAGGACAATAATCCTTAACAGAAAAGATTTTATAGAAACAGCGGATGGATATGGTATATCCGTGACAGGTGTCAAGCCTTGTCGATCTTCATAAGTTGCGGAGAGCCCTCCGGTGACCACTATGCAGCTATCCTTGTTCGTGAACTTGTAAAAGCAGGTTATCATGATGAAATATGGGGTATGGCAGGTTCTGAGGCGGAAAAAGAAGGCTGTTTTGCTGTAAAGAGTATGAATGAACTGTGTCTTATGGGGTTTTCGGAAGTTATACCTGCGATCCCGAGGCTTGTTAGACTTAAAGATTCGATATCCAGAATGATCATTGAAAGACAACCGGAAACAGTTGTTGTAGTTGACAGCCCTGATTTTCACATACCCCTGCTTCGTTCTCTGAAAAAAAAAGGATTTGGAGGCAGAATTGTATATCTTGTGCCTCCTGCAGTATGGGTTTGGCGAGAGAGCAGAACTAAATTACTATCAAGACTGTGTGATCTTTGTCTTCCTCTCTTTGGATTCGAACATGACTTTCTTCTTAAAAAGGGATTGCCTTCAATGTGGAAGGGGCACCCTGTTCTGGAAGAAATGAAAAACTATTATGCTCCGGCAGATATCCTGCCGTTTGAAACTGACAGGGGAATTATATCGATCCTGCCTGGAAGCAGGCGAAGTGAGATAAACAGGATGCTGCCAAATTTTATATCCAGTGCTGATCTTATAGAACAAATGGGTTTTTGTCCTGTCTTTTCAATTGCACCTGGTTTGCCGGAAGATGTTAAGGAGGATATGAGGAGCCGCCTGACTTCAAAAAAATATTTTGAAGGTTCGGGAAAAGACCTGATGGCCTGTTCAAAAGCTGTATTGGCCTCAAGTGGAACAGTTTCTGTCGAGGCAATGATGCTTGACCGCTTTATGGTAGTC
>Ga0209942_1000617_pt1 | contig 20980 bp, 20 predicted proteins | sample SalPonR1_A_D2_MG_FD_185695 | JGI IMG/M metagenome (GOLD analysis project Ga0209942, IMG submission 185695) | Salt pond soil microbial communities from South San Francisco under conditions of wetland restoration - Salt Pond MetaG R1_A_D2_MG... ...
GTAAGCGTAAATCATAGCACACATTGACAAATAATAAAGCCAGCGCTTGATACTCTCGCTGGCGGCAATCAATCTTTACTTATGTTTTTTCTGACGCTTTCGGGTAATGAATCTGACCATGGCAAACAAGCCTCAAGAGCACTCGAATCAGTCAGATTGATGTTTGGAAGCATTTCAAACAGGTGAGTCAAATACTGAAATGGCAATAAGTTGTTTGCCTTTGCCGTTTCGATGATGCTGTAGGCAATTCCGCTTGCAGTAGCTCCAAGGGGTGACTTGGAAAAGAGGAAATTCTTTCTACCGATAACAAACGGTTTTATGGCTCTTTCGGCCAGATTGTTGTCGATTGAGAGTCTGCCGTCTTCAATATAAATTATGAGTTTATCCCAAAGTTTCAATGTATAGCTGATTGCTTGCCCAAGCTTGCTCTTGGGAAGAGTCTTCCTGGATTCTTCAATCAGCCAGGCATGAAACTTATCAAGGACAGGCTTTGATGCTTCTTGACGTTTTTGATGTCGCTCTTCATTACTTAGGTTTGAGGCTTGTTTTTCAACAGCATATAATCTTCGAAACATCTTCAGTGCTTCAGATGATTTGGTACTTCCAAGAGCCGCACTGTCAGGAGCTGCATCAAGAGCTTCCTTGAATTTTCTTCTGGCATGCGCCATGCAGGCCATATGCCTGACTTCATCAAGACCACCATATGCGGCATATCCGTCAGTTTGAAGATAGCCACTATAACCTTTAAGAAAGTTTTTTGCGTGTCTTGCTGCCCTGGACTTCTGGTAATCATAGAGAATGATTCGTTTTGAGCTTCTATCTCCGGATGCGTACAACCACATGTAATTCTTCTTATTGTCTTTTTCATCAAGAACATTAAGAACCGTTTCATCGGCATGAATGATATCTTCTTTCAGAAGATGAGTCCTCATCCTTTCATAAAGCGGAGCAAGCCAGGTTCCCGTTCCCTTTATGACCCAAGAGGCCATGTTTTGACGAGAAATGTCTATTCCAAGATTCTCAAAGCCTTTTTCCTGCCGGTATAGAGGCATTGCCTCGGAATACTTCTTGTTCATGATAAAGGCAAGCAGTGATGGGCTTACCATAGAACCCGGTAGTACAGGATGAGGCATAGGAGCTGTCATAATGTTGGATTCGCCTTCCTCATCGCATACCCTGCAGGCATAACATTGCCGGGTATGATGGACAACAATTACCTTTGCAGGTATGACCTTGAGTTCTTTCCGTACCTCTGTTTTCATTTTGTGCATAGCGCTTCCGCATTTTGCGCAGGTTTTTTCTTCCTCTGTAAGGTCATAGAATATTTCTTCAACAGGAAGGTCGTCATAAGTCTTGCGGGTCTTGCTTTTACCTTTCTTTCGGGAATAGGCAATCTGCTCGATATCCGGCTCGTCGTTTTTCTTGACGGATTCAATCTCCGCTTCGTTGAAGAGGGACATTTGTTCATCAGACATCTTTTCGCTCGATTGACCATACTGTTTCTTGGCACCGAGCTTGAGCTGCTCTTCGTACCACTTAATTTTGGCTTCTTGCTGCTCAACGGTTTGCCTGAGAATATGATTTTCAGTCTCTAATTCTTCACTCTTTTGCTTGAAGAAACCGAGCGGATTTTCAGTTGTGTTTTCGGCTGTAAGCCTTGAATTATCAATGTTTTTCATGTTTCCATTATACCATGGACGGGGCAACAAAAAAAGCCCTAAATGCTTCAAAACTCAACATTTAAAGCTATATGATCTGTCGTTCGGTAACTGCCCTGTGGGCTTGTCTTTCTTTAATCGTCAAACCATCAAGCAGCCATCTGAAAGACCTTTCGTCTACCTCAAGATGAGTTCCGCTGATGGATTCAGGCCAACTGAAATGATCTTTTTCAAGACGTTTGTAGTGGAGCCAGAATCCACTGCCATCCCATTCCAGTATCTTTATTTTGTCTCTTTTTCTATTGCAAAAGACATACAGGTTCTTTGAGAAGGGATCCAGTTTGAATTTTTCTTGTACGATCAGAGATAGTCCATCGATTGCTTTTCTAAGATCGGTTGGGCCGAGCGCCAGATAGACTTGGTCTATCCGGCGGTTAGGAAACATGTTGCATCAAAATTTTTACGACAGAATGGATCATTTCTTCTGTCGGCTCGGTAATTTCAATATCTGCATTGCCGATTCTCATTTTGAAAGTGCTTTTGTTTTCTTTATGCTCTGTCTTTTTCAGACTGACCCATGAAGTCTCTTGCACAGAAGGTTGTTGGCTGCTTATCTTGGTTCTTTGTTTCCAATACTTGAATGTATGATAGCTTATATCTTTCTCTTGACACCACTGCTTTTGCGATAAACCGCTTTGCTTCTGAGCTTGAATGTTTTGGTCCCAGAGTTGTTGTTTTTCTTTTCGATCCATTTGGTCATCACCTCTACTTTTAGGGTGATTCTATCATGAACTGTTTGATTAGGGTATGTGTGTTACGATTGACGCTTACATCTATAATCATTCATTGAAGAGAATTTCTGTAACTGGGAGCTCTTTTTTTTGTTGATATTTTTTTAATATTTAGCAAATTTTACCATTTCAATGGTTCGGATTTAATTTTTGAAGTGGACAGCCTTTTTCGCTAATTTTAGCCGTTTATTCGACTTGCATCATGCCAACGTAAAAATCGAGAGTTAATTATCAAGGAAGTTCACACTAACAGCAAACCCTTTATTAGCATGAGCTGTATCTGTCAAAATCCTCTCACTCATCGCCTTGGTTTCACCATATGGATTAGTAGTTTTCTTCAGTTCCATATCTTCTCTCAGCGGCGATGGCTGATCACCATATACTGTTGCAGAAGAACTGAAAACAAACTTATTTACTCCATACTTTACACAGATTTTGCTAAGTACCATTGTAGAAACAAGATTATTATAATAATACTCAAGTGGCTTGGTGACAGACTCTCCTACCGCTTTAAGTCCTGCGAAGTGAATCACACCATCGATGTTATGATTAACGAAAATTTCCTCTAGCTTTGCTTCATCAGTTACATCGATTTGATAGAAAGTTGGTCTGATGCCCGTTATGGTAGATAACTTGTCCAGCACCTCTAGTTTTGAGTTGATAAGATTATCTGCAATTATTACAGTATGGTTATTTTTAATTAGTTCTATAGTTGTATGGCTGCCGATAAAGCCTAGGCCTCCGGTTACTAATATGTTCATTGGTTGTGGTCACCTCACATTGTAATTCGTATTAATCCCTACTAAATAAATCTCTTGTGTAGACCTTATCCACTACATCTTTGATTTCGTCGGATAGTCTGTTTGCCACGATAACATCAGAAATCTTCTTAAATTCATCAAAGTCCTTAATCACTCTTGAATTATAAAACTCATCTTCATGAAGAGCAGGTTCAAATACTACTACCTCAATGCCTTTAGCTTTAATACGCTTCATGACACCCTGAATTGCAGACTGACGGAAATTGTCAGAATCCATCTTCATAGTAAGTCTATAAATACCTACTATTTTAGGCTGTCTCTTAATAATCATGTCGGCTATATGATCTTTTCTTGTGCGGTTAGCATCTACTATCGCCCCCATTATATTTTGAGGCACTTTTTCATAGTTAGCTAATAATTGCTTTGTATCTTTAGGCAAGCAGTACCCGCCATAGCCAAATGAAGGATTATTATAATGACTACCGATTCTTGGGTCGAGCCCAACCCCTTCAATAATCTGCTTAGTATTTAAGCCTCTCACTTCAGCATAGGAATCTAATTCGTTAAAATAAGCTACTCTCATAGCAAGATATGTATTTGCAAACAACTTAATGGCCTCGGCTTCTGTTGAGCCTGTAAACAGCATGTCAATATCTTCTTTGATAGCACCTTCAGCTAAAAGATTACCAAATACTTTAGCTCTTTCAGATTCCTCCCCAACTACAATCCTTGATGGATAGAGGTTATCATAAAGTGCTTTTCCTTCCCTTAAAAATTCAGGTGAAAAGATGATGTTTTCAGTATCAAACATTTCTCTTACTTTTTCAGTATATCCAACTGGTACTGTTGATTTAATAATCATTACAGCATCAGGATTAATGGCAAGTACATTAGCAATAACAGCTTCTACTGTTCTTGTATTAAAATAGTTCTTCTCTGGATCATAGTTTGTTGGTGTAGAAATAATTACATACTCTGCATCCTTAAAAGCTACAAAATTATCTGTTGTCGCTTTAAGATTTAATTCTTTATTAGCAAGATAGTCTTCTATTTCAGCATCAATAATTGGTGACTTGCGATTGTTAATCAAATCCACTTTCTCCTGGATAATATCCAAGGCTGTGACTTCATTATGTTGTGCTAATAGTATGGCATTGGACAGGCCAACGTAACCTGTTCCGGCTATTGTAATTTTCATTTCTTGGTTGCCCTCCTCTAACTTACTCTTTATTTCTCTACTTATAATAATCTTTATACCATTCAGCAAATTTATCTAGACCTTCCTCAAGGCTTGTACTTGGTTTGAATCCGAAGTCTTTTTCTAATTCACTAACATCAGCATAAGTCTGATACACATCACCCGGCTGCATAGGTAATAATTCTTTTTCTGCTTCATGGTCAATAATTCCGTATTTTATTAATTTCTGTTCTAATATATTTACAAAGTCCATTAAACTTTCAGGACTGTTATTCCCGATATTATAAACTTTATATTTCACACCATCTTTATTAGGTTCAGGTGCTTTATTCATGACATTAATCACACCTGTTACAATATCATCAATATATGTAAAATCACGATACATGTCTCCGTAATTATAAATCTGAATCATTTCACCTTTGACTAGCTTATTAGTGAATTTAAAATATGCCATATCCGGTCTTCCAGCAGGTCCATAAACCGTAAAGAAACGAAGGCCTGTTGCAGGAATATCATATAACTTAGAATATGCATGAGCCATTAACTCATTAGACTTCTTTGTCGCTGCATAAAGTGACACAGGATTGTCCACCTTATCTTCTGTAGAATATGGCACTTTTTTGTTAGAGCCATAAACAGATGATGAAGATGCATAAACTAAATGCTCTACTGGATGATTACGACATGCCTCTAAAATATTGAAAAATCCAGTTAAGTTAGAATCAATATAAGCTTGAGGATTATCGATTGAATATCTAACACCAGCTTGAGCAGCTAGGTTAACAACTATATCAGGCTTGTACTGCTCAAATATAGAATCAACAGCTTGTTTATCTGCTAAATCACCTTTTATAAATGTAAAGTTAGGATGGGAGTTTAGCTGAGATAAACGATACTTCTTTAAATTCACATCATAATAGTCATTAACATTGTCAAATCCTATTATTTTATTATCTGAAATTAGAGCTTTGGCTAAGTTAGAACCTATGAAGCCTGCTGCTCCTGTTATTAAGATTGTTTTCATATTTGGTTACCTCTTTTCCATTTAAAAATTAAGCGCATTATAATTATAATAATTTATAAGCACTGATGTAAAAAATTCATATATTCCGCTTCTTTTTCTAAATTGATATCTTTGAAGTTTACTTGTATATTTATAGTCTTACCTATAATTTTAAAGAATTCTTCTTCAGAAGGTTTATCCAAAAAATTTACATAACTTTCTTGTATTCCATATTCACTAAATAAGTTTTTGATTTTTGATGAATTATTCAACGAAACTCTATCTGGATCCATATCAATCCCAACTACAGGTGTATTATTTCTAATACTAAAAACGGAACCGTGAAATCTGTCGGTTACAACCAAATCCACATAATATGGAATTCCTGCCCACTCTTCAGGATTAACAAATAAACAATAATCTGCATATTTTGTATAGTTAAAAGTGATAATATTCCAATTTCTGTTTTTAAAATATTCAATAGTCTTATCCAAGTATTCAAAATTACCAGGTAAATTAATAATCACTGTTTTCTTCCTAAAATCATATTTCTCTTTTAACAAAGCTTTCCGAGCTTTCTCTAAATCTATTTTATAAGAAAATGTTGGATCTGGAATTATTTCAAGTTTGTTCTTATTAAACTTTAATTCTGAAAACAATTCTAAAGTATTATTGTCTCTTACCCCTAATTTCGAAAAATCATTTAAACATCTCTGAGCCATTTTTTTCATTTTAATTGGAAATTCATTTATTGAAGTTGAACCACAAGAGCCTGAAAGAACTACTTTCTTTGCGTTTATTTCATTTAAATAGTATACTGGTAAATCTTCATTTTCAATATTCCAGTCATATATTTTGAAAATTGTATCGCTGCCTACAAAAATCACATCATAGTTTTGTTCTTTAATATAATCAAGAGCTTTCTTAGAGTCTTTACCTACATAACCACCAGTAGAAAGATTCATTTTTTTTATTGACTTCCTATAATTATGAAATCTACAATATGCTTTTATAAATGTTTTAGGAGATAACAAATATGACTTTGCAACAACAAAGCGCTCTTTTCTCAACTTTACATTTATCATTTCAACGTTATCATTAGGAAAGGTTTTTTTTACTGCTTTGTAAGTGCTAAATGCTTGCAAAAAAGTACCTGGGTTTTCTGCCCAAAAATAAGTTAATATTCCGATTTTCATTTCCCGCCTCCTATAATAACAGTATTTAAAGATTGTCGTGCTGGTGCGTTTGGAATAACTTCGTAGTTTCCTGCAACTACCATGCTTATTGGAACTAGTTCTTTTTCTAATCTAAAATAATTATAAAACTCATCATATTCATTTGTTTCGCAGAAAATTTCATTCTTTATATTCCATTTTTTAAATCCTAGCCAACAAGATCCTAGACCTGCTTCATGAAGGAGTAATAGCATATTTTGTATAAAAGCACCACCGTCTAAATATGGAAATAGCTCATCAGTTTTTGAATATGCACTACTATTACACATTATCAATACCTGCACAGGAGCATCATGCCAAAAAGTCCCGGAAAAATATTTTTTAATGAATTTTTTTTGCTCTTCATCTAATATAATTACTCTTACCGGTTGACGATTACACGAAGATGGTGCCCAAAGACTAGTCTTTATTATTTCTTTAATTAATTCCACTTTCACTTTATTTTCATTCCACTTTCTAACACTTCTTCTTTCTTTAATGATTTTTGAAATTTCAGATTCATAACTATTTTTATCTGTTTCCTTTTTCTTAAACATATATGAATTCACTGCATCTAATTGTGCCATTTTGTGCAAACTAAGCGCCCACAATAAAGAATCATCAAATTTTAAATTTCTATCAATTGCAATCTCTAGTAAATACTCCATTTCGTAAATATCTTCTTTATTTACTAGCATAGAATTTAAAAATTTATGATCATATCGATGAGCTATCTGCTTTATCTTTGAAAACAATAAATCATCACTAATATCATTACTATATTGCTTTTTAAAGTAATGCTTTGCGGTAACTTTATTTGAAAGAACAATGTTTTTTATTATTGTTTTTATTTTTCTCATTTTTTTCACCTTCTCTTTTTAATAACATTTTAAAAACCAAATTAATACTATTAGTGTGATTAAAATAACTAATCAACTATTACTTTTATTATCTCTATTTGATTCTTGCAGCTTTAAAATAATTAATTTTATATATTCATTTATTAGGCTCTTATTTTTGATGTATATGTACAAAATATATATTATTAAAACTAATATCTTGTAACCCAGATTATACCAACTGAATACTAATAGAAATTTAGTGTAACTAAAATATAAACCCACAACCATAAAAACGAAACTTGACAAAATTATCTTAATCATATCAAATAATTTATATCCAATGTTATCATATCCTATGCTCATTTTTACAACAATAACTACAACAATAATTTTAGCCAGTAAAAATGATATTGCTGATCCATACATGCCTAAAATTGGGACAAGAATGAAAGCAAGAAAAATATCAGCGAAGCTACCTATAAGAGTAGCTATAAAGATTTTTTTTGAAGCTTTTTTATAATAAAAAAGAACAGATACATAAAAATAATAAATTGATTTTACGGAAAATGCCATAACTAGAATAGGTATAGCAGTCCACGCCATTATGTATTTGCTTGTAGTCATAAATATGATTATTTCTTGAGAAAATAGCCCAATAATTACATACATCAATGAATAGAGAGTTATTAGTATGTATGAAAACTCCTTAATTTCATTAATATTCTTTTCATTTCTAACATTCATTAAATTATAAAACCAAGGAGTAAATGCTCTATGAACAGAAGACTGGACTATATCAATCAGTCCTCCAAATTGCCAAGCCACACTATATAATCCAACAGTTGCTAAAGTTGTGCTTTTGTTTATGAAAACTCTCGATGCAAATGTTGCAATACTTGTTGATAAATGATGTGGCATTAAAGGGATAGAATAACTTAAAGATTCCTTCAAAAGCTCCAAATCAACACAAAATACAATTAAATCTCTCCTTTTCAAGTCAATCATCATATATATGACATATCCTAGATTAACAACAAATGAACCTAAAAGTATACCTAAGGCACCCAATTCTAATACAACTATCAAGTATATATTTATACTGACCTGCAGGCCAAAAACTATTAAATTTATTATTGTTAGTTTTTTACCCTGCTGCATACTTTCAATTATTCTTCCATGTATTGTATGCAGAGTATAAAATGTCAAAGTTACTATTGTTAATAATATGTATGGGAAAAAAGGTATTCCATCAAAAAAAAGATCTACGATAAAATTTTTAAAAAGCATACTAACAATGAAAAAAACTAATCCAGAAATACTAATAAAAGTAATGATTGTTCCATAGAATCTTTTAAGACGCATTTTATCTTCTTTAAGTTCAGCATAAAAGCGTATTATTGCTACATGCAAAGACATAGCAATAATAAACGTTGCAACTTGAGTAAAGCTAGCAGCTAAATTTGTAATACCATAATCTTCTGGTGTCAAGTACATCGTATATATTGGTAAAAGCAAAAAACTTATTCCTTTTACCAATAATTTACTAAAGGTATATAAAAAAGAATTTTCAAAAACTTTTTTTTTGCTATTCATTCACTATTTCCCTCTCATCGACAATATCTATTATTGTGAAGCGAAAACTTCATGTAATAATAAGTATTATGTTTAATTAATTTCAATCCAACTACCTAATAAAGCATTTAATTCTTCATTTTTAAAATCCATATATCCACTTACTAGAAATAAAGTTATCTCTCCAAATAAGAGTTTATTCCTTACATCATATAAATCAATTCTAACAAAGGGTATATATATATGCTATAGGTGCTTCTTTATCTGTGAGAGGTACTTCTAAATTAAAAATCCTCATATCAACAGAATTTCAAATTGCATGTAGTTCATCCCCAAGCAAAGACTTTATATCAGCTTTGTTGAATAGATCTGTATTTGATTGTTTTGGTACTAGATCACCTGCTATTATTATTTTTATTCAATCACCCTATTATTTTATTATAATTATATTTTTGTTAGATTTAAAACTACCTGACTGATGGATATATTTATTCTTACAACTTGGTCTTTGGAAGTTCTAACCATTCTCCAAATATCTCATCATATTCCTCTGGTTCAAATCTTTCAAATCCACTAAAGTGAAAAAATGTAATTTCCCCAAAATATATCTTCCCATCAATATCATAAAAATCAATTCTTACATGAGGCATATTTCTAGAGATCACCCTAGCTAATTTTATCATTCTGTAAAAGCTTTCTGGCTTTTTAAGATTTTTAGATGAATTTTCATAATGTTGCATAAACGGAAGCTTGTTGAAATTTAAATCAAAGAAGTCAAATTTTGTGTTATCAGGTCTATCTGTTGCAATAAACATAGCTTTAGGCTCACCATTAAAACAAAGAAACTTATAATCTTTCAACTCAGTTCCTGATTCATCAACCATATACTGTTCACAAATTATCTTAGGCTTTATATTCTTATAAGGCCATTCTCTACCATGGTAATAAAAATTCTTCTTTAAATTTTTATTGATTTTATCCCGAGCAGATTCAATATCAAATTTACTCTTATCTTTACAAATTACAAGTCCACCTGAATCGTGTGTGCATTTCAGTACGAATTGATTTGGCAATTCAGAAAATTTAATATCTTCAAACTTATCCCACACACCTATCAATGGAATAAGATATTGCTTTCCAATAATTTTCGATATGTATTTTCTAACTTCATACTTATCCACTAGTTGTGTATATATGGGATTCCGATCATATAATTTTAACCACTGTAATTTTTCATTATATGTTGTAATCTTATTAAAGTTTAATTTTTTTCCCATCCGTATATAGTAATTAATAATAATATCAAATTTAGAAGGTATAAAAGTCCTGATAAATTTTATTCTAATTATCTTCTGAATTATTTTATAACAAAGCAATTTCTTATCTTTATTAAAATAATATCTTATCTTTTTAATCATTTATCATTTTCCTTCCCTTCACTAAGACTGCACTGATCGCAGCAAGTAATATTTGATAATATCTTGAATAATAATTAACCAAGCCCATTTCAATTATTATGAACGTAACTAAAATAAATCCAATGATAATGACTAATTTCTCTTCATTTTTTGATAATCTGTATGCTTTATAGATTGAAATTAAATATACTGAATAGTAAATCAAAAATCCGATAATTCCTGTATTCATTAGTATTTCAACATAGTTGTTATGAGAATAAGTCCCAAATACTACTTTTGAATGTGCTATCCCATTCCCCAAGAAAGGAGCATTGCCAAATTGTTCTATAGAAGTATTAATCATATTGATTCTTGATAAATCTGTAGTGCTTACTCCTTGACCTTGAAAAGTTAAAAGCATTTCATTTACTCGTTGTCCGATATACCAGAAAGCAGAAACATTATTTAATAACCAGTACACTAGAAATAGAAATACTATAGAAATTGATATCCCCTTTAGCTTACTAAATATTATTTTTTTATCTGTTTTATATGTCATAAAAATGTATAATATCCCAAACAAAAGTACAAATAAAGCTTTCTTTGAACCTGATAAGAACAACACTGGACCTATTATACAAATAGATGCAATGTATAACACTTTTTTTATAAGACTGTTTTTGAAATCAACCAAGAAGTACAAAGCAAAACATACCGAAAAAGCTAGGCTCAATCCTATTGCATTAGAATTTCCTATCTCTCCACCTAATCGCAAACCATATTTGCTATTTGCTGCAGCATTAAAAATATCCAAACCATAAACATTATATAGCAACAATGATAACACTACCCCAGCAATTATATATGTGTTTATAATGGTATAAAATTTCTCTTTACTATCAACATAATTCGCTACAAAAAAAGTTAATATAACACAGGTCATATACCAGTAGAGTGTTGTAAAACCATAATTAGAATCTTTTGCCCAAAATAAGGATAATGCCAGCAATGCTCCGTATATTAACATAATAATCGAATAGTATGTTAATTTAATTCTGCCTTTCAATAATACCCATATGAAAGCTACAAACAAAAACAGATATAAAGAATAACTAGCGATCCATGTTGTAGGTGCATAGTTTTCAAATGCTGTTAAAGCTATTATGTATATTATTAGTACAAAAGTAGTGGCTTTATCAATAATTTTATATAAACCTATTTTCATGTCTGATTGCTCCTAATTATTTTTGTAATATAATCTAGCCACAGGCCCCCTATAATATCTATCGAAAAGTCATTTCTAACTAAGGTAGCCTCATTAGATAATTTTTTACTAATCTGAGCATTCTGTAAAACAAATGCTATCTCTTTTGATAAAGCCACTTCACCATCATTTTTTATTAAAATACCGTTAACTCTATTTGTTATTAATGTTTTAGGTCCCCCACCTGAACAATTAGTAGCTATGCATGGTAGTCCTAGTGCCATTGCTTCCATTAAAGCATTGGGCATACCTTCATAATGAGAGGATAATACATATAATGATGCATCTTTAATACGTTCATGGACATCATTGTTTCTACCCATTAATAATACTCTATTGTTTAAATTTAATTCACTTATTAGTTTTTCTAGTTTGTTACGTTCTTGACCTTCACCATAAATCTCAACTTTATAATCTTTAAAATCATCGGCTATAAGCTTAAATGCTTTTATTAATAATGAATGATTCTTTTGTTCTTCTAATTTTCCAACAGCAACAATCTTCTTAGCTCTAACCCCGTTATATACATCTGGCAAATTAGGTTTAATTGGATTAGCTATAACAACTCCTTTATTTTTTATCTTGCTTGAAAAATAATTTCTTGCTTCATCCGTCTGAAAAACATAACCGTCTGAGAGATAATATACTATATTCCTGACTAATCTTTTTATTTTTTGAGCGGGTGATCTTTTCGGGTCATTTCTTTCGCTAACAATTAATTTCTTCTTGGAAAATCCAATAGCTAAGCAGGAATAAATATTTATTGCGGATAAAAACGAAATCGTAATATCAGGTTGAATTAGCTTAACATATTTCCTAATAAGATTTATCCTTGAAAAAAAATCACTTATTCTATTTTTCCCATCTATTTGATTAGAGCCATATATGATTTTTACGTTTAGATCTATATCATAACTAATATTATTGTTAGATATGAGTAATATGCTAACCTTAATATCCTCTTTGCTAAAATAGTTGGCTAGTTCGCTAACTACCCTTTCAGCTCCACCAAACCCTAGTGAAGAAATTATAAATAATATAGTTTTTACTGATTCTTGGTCTCTTACCATATTTCACCTCTATCTATGTTTACCAGGCAACTCTAAGTACTCTCCCATTTTATAGTCAAATTCAATCGGCTCAAATGGTTCGCTACCTGAAAAATGGAAGAAAGTACATTCCCCAAAAATTATCTTTCCTTGTTCATTTGAAATATAATTGCAGCAGCAAAATTATATGTTGTATTTATTAAGAATGAATTGAACTTTGACTCTAGTCGCCTATACAGATAATTTATTTCACTAATAAAGAAAGTGATTTCAGAAACTTCTAATCAATAGATGCATAGAAATTTGTAATAACTAATAATGAAATAACTATATTTGAACTAAATTGTTTTACCTGTCCTGAGTTTTTTATTATTATTCAGCATTAATTTTTATTACAATCTAATCTTTTCAATATACTTTTCCCACTCTTCAAATACCACACTAGGATAAAATAATTTTGCTGTTTTAGCAGCATTATATCCCATTTTTTTGGCTAGCTCTTTATCAAGTAACACTCTTTTCATATTCAGAGCTAATACATCAGCATTACCTACTGGTGTTAATAAACCATTTTCGCCATTTTGTATTAGCATTTTGGGTCCCCCACATGGGCAATCAGTGGATATACAGGGTATTCCTAATGCCATAGCTTCCATCAAAGAATTTGGTAATCCCTCATAATTAGAAGACATTACAAATAATTTTGCACTTTTAATTGCTGAAGGAACATCATTAACAGCCCCTGGAAGCAATATTCTACTTTGTAAATTATAAGACGTTATTAGTTGCTCATAATCTTCTCTCAAGTCTCCATCTCCAAATATTATCAGGTTATCCTCAATACTATCTGCAATTTTTGCAAATGCTTTTATCAACATTTTATGATTCTTTTGTAATGCAAATCTACCAGTTGTAACAATATCTTTTCTAGTTTCTTCATACTCTACATTATAGAAACTTTTATCTACCTGATTAAGAATAATCCGAGATTTTTTTTGAATACTTTCAGGAAACCAATGTTTTGCATCTTCTGTTTGAAATACAATACCGTCTGCAAATCTATATAATAATTTTGATATCAAGCCTTTTAAACCTCTCCCACATTCATAATTAGGATCATTTCTGACTGATATAACCACCCTAGTCTTTAAACCTAATGTCGCGACAATCGCTCTACAATTATTTTCATTCATAAATGTGATAAGAACATTAGGCTGTTCATGTCGAACAAGTTTTCGCAGTAGATATACTCTTTTTAAATTTTTTATTAGAAAATTTTTTTTGCTTTCAATTTTTTCAAAACTAAATCTAAGTATATTTTTATTTATTGGGTATCCTTTGTCAGAATAAAAATTTTCAGCAAATAAAACCTCATAATTTTTAATTTTCGAAAATTCGTTCGCAAGATTTGTTAATACTCGTTCAGCTCCTCCAGTACTTGTAATCGTACCAATATAGAATAAAATTTTCATATTTTACCAACTTTCATAATCATAAGTACTTTTGTTCATATTAATTTATTTGATTGTACTTAATACACCTCTAATAACTTGTTGTATTATTTATTTTTTAATTTTAATTAATATATGAACCCAATATCTTTTCCTTATACTGTTCTAAATTATTTAACACCGAAAACTTTTCCACAGTATTTTCAGATAACCTATCATGCATATCTTTATTTTCAACAATCTCAACGATTTTTTCAGCAAGCCTAGAATTATCTTCTGACAAATAGCCTTCTACATTGTCATCGATTAAATCAATAAGTCCATCAGTTGGTGTAGTAACAATTGGTACTCCTAATGCCATAGCCTCTAATGCACACATAGGCGTCCCTTCAAATCTAGAAGTCATAACCATAACCTTTGAGTCATTCAGTATTTTTAACGGGTTACTTTGAAAACCTAGGAATGATATATTGTTTTCTGTTCCTAATTCTTTTGATATTTTTTTAACTTCATCTAATAGATCTCCAGTTCCTACAATTGCTATTTTAATTTTAGGGTTTAACTCTATTGCTAATTTCAAAACAGTCATTAATCTTTGTGGATTCTTTTGATATGATAGTCTTCCAATATATACAACATCATATTCATATATGTTACTATCCTGATTTGCTCTATTAATTATCGAATCCCTGTTCATTACGTTATAAAGAACAGAGCTTTTAGCACAAATTCGATTTTTAAATCTATAGCCATCAAAAGAAGATTTGGAAACCCAAAAGATATGTTTGAATTTACTTGAGCAAAATAAATATAGTATTGTTTTAATATTAATTTTGCTCATACTTTCATGATTAACATGCATATGTGAAATTACTCTGTATTTTGAGCCAAAGTATGATGCAATTACACTAGCTGATACATCGTGTGCATGAATAATATCTGGTTTGTAATCACTAACTACTCTCTTCACTTCTTTTATAGTCAATTCCTTGATTGGACAAAACTTAATATTTGCTTTTTCTAAAGCTTCCCTTATTTGACCATCCCGACTACAATAAACCATTTCAAAATTGTCATCTGTAAACATATTTATTATCTGGAAAACAACATTCTCCGCACCTGAGAAATGATTACTTCTCAATAAGTGTAATACTTTTGTTTTTTTCATATCACAACACCTAATATATCTTCATATATTTTTTTAATCTCATTATTCAAATTCTTTACATCATAATTTTTTATCGCTTTAAGATTATTTGAACTCATTCTCATTCTTAAATCTTCATCATTAGCAAAACTATCAATTGCTTCTGAAAGCCAATCTACATCATCTGGATTTATCATATAACCACCTTTTTCATTTTCAATCAAGTCTCGGTTACCTCTAATATCAGAACAAATAACGGGCAATCCACTAGCCATAGCTTCCATCAAAGATACTGGTAGTCCCTCTCTATGTGAAGGAAAAGCAAAAATATCACTAATTTTGCATATCTCTGGAATATCTTCTCTGTATCCTAATAAATGTACATTCTTTCTAATACCTAATTCAGTTGATAATTTTTCAAGATAAGGTTCAAGCGGTCCTCTTCCACATATTACATAATGAATATTAGGATTATTTAGTTTTGCAATTGCTCTAATGACAACCTCATGATTCTTATTTTTATTAAGTTCTCCTACAGATAAAATAATAAATTCATCTTCTGGCAAACTTAATTCTTGACGTTTACCCACTTTATCAACCGCTACATTTTTAAATTTATCAATATCAAGTCCAACACCTGGTATATATTCAACTCTCTTAGCCTTAAATTTACTCTTAGCTCTCTCATAATCTTCCTGATTAATAGTAATTAATGTATCTGTATATTTAGCTAACCACTTCTCTAATGGGTAATAAATTAACCAATTTTTAAAAGGAGCACCTTCATAGAAATGGAACCCATGAGCAGTATAAAAGACTTTAGTTTCTTTAATGTTTTTACATGCTAACCTAGTAATAGCTGAAGCTACTGGTGTATGAGTGTGCACTAGATCATACTTTTGTTCAACTATCAGCTTCTTTAAATCTTGATAGGCTTTTACATTTGATTTTTTTAGAGGTAATCTACTAAAACTTATATCGAAAATTTTACATCCTTGCTCTATCATTGTTTTATTAATTTCTTTTTGAATGCTACATGCAATATCAACACTATGTCCCTGATCAATTAGCATTTGTATATGAGGTATCATGAAGGCATTAATAGTATTTGAAATTGTAGAGACATATAATATTTTCATACAACCACCTATTTCCTAGTAATCTTCACTTCATTAAACTTCATCATATAAACATCTTCATCATATTGCCCAGTCACATCTTGATTGTCTTTACCTTCAAGATTATTAATAATCATCCCTGGTATATTTACTCCACACTCATAAGCATGAGGATATCCCCCACCAAAACGTGGGTTTACTTCAGAGATATAATACTCGCCATTCACTTTAAAAATATCTATATCAATAATTCCTTTAAACCCGGCTACCTTAACAAACCTCTTGATCAAGTCAAACAACTCTTCATCTTTAACTGATACTGATTTATCCGTTTCACCAGCTCTCATCTTAATCTTCTCTTTTGTAAAAATAGCTACCGGCTCACTTGATATCATATCGATATAGGTATCTGCACCGTATTCAATGCCATCCATAAACTCTTGAATCATTAAATTATCGTATCTGCTGAAAAGTAGTTCTATTTCTTCTTTGGTTGTGACTTTACTGATATTGATGCTTGCACTGCCTCTTACAGGCTTAACAAACACAGGATATTCAATAAGTCCGGCATCAATATCTTTATAGAATAGCTCTTTATTTACATAGCTCCGAATAGTTTTAAATCCATTTTCAATTAAGAATTCATAGAATTGATATTTGTCAAAGCACATCTCAACTAAATCATAATCAGAAATAATAGGCGTTGTTCCCATCTCAAGAAAAGCATCCGTATTTTCTGCTAATAAACTCAGTTCAGGATCGATAAGTGATAATACTCCTTTGATGTTATTCTCTTTGCAAATATTCAATATAATATCTAGATAACCGTTATCATTCATACGTGGAACGATGAAGTGCTTCTCTGCATCATAAAGTGCAGGTGCAAGTTCACTACAATCTGTAGCCATAACTTGTCCTCTATCGCCTAATTCCTTTTTGAAGTATTGAACTATTTTATTTCTAGTTCCACAACTTAATATCAATATATTCAATGGATCAGTCATTCACTAATACCTCCAAATCATCAAAGAACAGTGGTGTTCCGCCCGTATGAATAAACAAGATATTCTTTCCTGCAATTTGATTTTCTTTAATATATTCCTTCATTCCCCAGAACCCTTTGCCTGTATATGTGGTGTCCAGTGGAATGCCATCTTTAATTAAAACTTCTCTAATTACTTCTAATACCTCATTGTTGTATGCACCGTACCCATCAAGCACATAATCATCAATGAAGTCGATAGCTTCTGAGCCTACACTCTTTTCTCCAATGTATCCTAAATAGCTATTTACACTGTCGAGGACTACTTGTCCACCATACGGATTTTTTCTGGCGTTACTAATTCCAATAATCTGTCTATCATCTCTATTAATCAACTTCCCACATACAAGTCCAGCTTGTGTTGTTCCTGTTCCTGACGTATGAAATATATAATCAAACTTGATATCATTTTCTAATTCAAACGTTCTGATTTCTTCATAAGCCTCGATGTAAGCTTTCGTTCCAAGGTTTCCATGGCCGCCGCCTTCAATAAAATAAGGTTTATAACCTTCCTTAGTAAGCCTACTAAGTTCTCCGTCAATAGTGTCTTTCACCTCAGATACCTTACAGCTTATAATTTCTGCACCAAAGAGCTCCATCATCTGACTGTTAAATGTTGTCTTACTCGTCTCAACTGGTGAAATAATAATACATTTTAGTCCTTTTGACGCTGCAAGATTAGCAACTATTCTACAATGGTTTGAACTACTACTCCCATATGTAACAACACAATCACTCTTTTGGCTTTCTAAGTCTTCAAAGAATAGCTTCGCTTTACGCGCTTTATTACCGCCAAAAGAAAATGGAATTAGATCATCCCTTTTTATGAATATAGAATTATCGTTCAATCTCATATTTAGCTTTTGTATTGGTGTCGTATCAATAGTTATTGGCATTGCTTTGTTTCCCCTTAGATAGGTATCCTTCAATGAATAATCCATATATAAATCTATCTATTTTTCTTCCTTCTTGAATTAAATCTTCTTTAAGCAAACCTTCCTTTAAAGCCAATTCGCTCAAAAATAGTCTTTGTGCCGACTTATTCTCTACCTCTGTATAGAGATAGATTTTATTTAGTTTATAATTGTGATAACTTTCCTCAATCAACAATTCAGATGCTATAGTAGCAATCCCTTTACCTTTAAACTCAGAACCGCCAAGTGTAATGTAATATTCAGCTTTTCTATTTTTGTTATCTATATTAAGTAAACCTATAAGACCTGCTGGTTCTCCGTTATAGGTTATTGTAAAATCAGCTCTGTCAGTTCTATCTTTAATTGAGTTAAACCACAAAAGAGTCTTATCTTCTCGAAGTGGTAAATCGTAATGGAGAAACTGATTATTCTCATCGTCATTTATCCACTTCACTTTGTATGGGATATCCTCATGTTGGAACTTCCTTATTTTAATCTCCATATTACAACCTCAATTCATTTAGGTAGATTTTGATTTGCTTTTCTCAGAGTGCGTGTATATACTTTCTCTAACAAATATCTTCTGTATCGTTTTAAAGAGAATCTTGATGTCTAACCATACGTTAAATTTTTCTACGTACTCAACATCAACTGGTATTCTATCATCCCATGGTACAGAATTTCTTACTGTTACTTGGGTTAAGCCGGTAATTCCAGGTTTCATTTCAAACCTTTTTCTTTGGATGTCAGTATATTCTTCATACTTATGTGGATGGTGTGGTACTGGTGGTCTTGGACCAACCAAGCTCATATCTCCAACAATTACATTCCAAAGTTGAGGAAGCTCATCTAAGCTCGTTGCTCTTAATAACTTCCCAATTTTAGTGATGCGATTGTCTTGCTCTGTCTTAACAAATAACCCATCACCAATTTTCTCAGCATTCACAACCATTGTTCTAAACTTTAAAATCTTAAAGGTCTTCCCATCTTTCCCTAAACGCTCTTGTTTGAAGAAAATAGGACCTTTTGAAGTAATTTTAATTAATAGTGCAATAATGATAAGAACTGGGGATATAATTATTGATCCAATAAAACTCCCAAAGAAGTCTATTATTCTTTTTATAAATAAATTTAGGTCTCTCATTAAACATACATCCCATCTATTTCCATAATGATTTTATAGTCCCACAAATTCTCTCAAGATCCTCTTCAGTCACCTTAGTATCAGATGGCAGGCACACACCATTCTCAAATAACTTCTCACTCACATCTCCACCGACATAATCATACTCAGCAAAAAACGGCTGCATATGCATCGGCTTCCAAACAGGTCTTGATTCGATGTTTTCTTTCTCTAAAGCTTCCATAATATCAAGAGGTCTAACTTTTCCAGTTAAAGTAATGCTAGATAACCAGTAATTAGGGCTGTCCCATTCATTAACCGGCATCATCTCAAAACCTTCTAAATTTCCTAATTCTCTTTTATAATAGTCATAGATATATTTTTTCTTCTCAACTCTCTGGTCCAATACCTTAAGCTGTCCTCTACCAATACCCGCAACTATATTACTCATTCGGTAGTTAAAGCCTAACTCTGAATGTTGATAATGCCTTGCTTTATCTCTGGCTTGGGTAGCCCAAAATCTAGCTTTATCTATTTTTTCTTTATCATTACTGACTAACATACCACCACCTGAAGTAGTGATGATTTTATTGCCATTAAAACTGTATATACCGTAATCACCAAAAGTACCGGTGTGTTTTCCTTTATAATAAGTTCCTAATGACTCAGCAGCGTCCTCAATAACAGGAACATTGTATCTATTACATATTTCCATGATTCGATCCATATCAGCCGATAAACCATATAGATGTACGACTAAAACAGCCTTAACATTTGGATACTTCTTAAAAGCTTCTTCCAAAGCATCAGGATCCATATTCCATGTTTTATAATCACTATCTATAAATACAGGTTTTGCACTCTGATACATGATAGGATTAGCAGTTGCTGAAAATGTAAGTGTTGGACAAAATACAATATCATCTCTTTCAACGCCAGCCAATTTAAGTGCTAAATGAATAGCAGCACTTCCTGATACCAAGGCAGCTGCATGGTCTATACCAACCTTGGCAGCAAGCTCTTGCTCAAACCCATTGACATTAGGCCCTAGCGGCGCTATCCAATTTGTATCAAAAGCTTCTTTTACGTATTCTTGTTCATAACCTTCATCACTCATATGAGGAGAAGCCAACCAAATCTTATCTGCCATGTTTCGTCACCCTTTCATTATTTAATCTATGTATTGTATAAGTGCTGTTAAAGCACTTGAATTTCCTAGTTTATGTGTTGCTTGTACCTGTTATAACTGCGATTGCTGATGAAGAATGTAAGGCAATATTCTCAAACCCTTGATATCACTGTCTTACAACCTCTTTATCCTTTCACCATACTCACGTCGCCTCGAATCTAAAAGGATAAAAAGGAAACCCAATGCATGAGAATATGTCAAGAAACACTCTCTTTTAGACCAGTAATTCAAGAAATTTGAAGTC
>Ga0209942_1000621_pt1 | contig 20855 bp, 21 predicted proteins | sample SalPonR1_A_D2_MG_FD_185695 | JGI IMG/M metagenome (GOLD analysis project Ga0209942, IMG submission 185695) | Salt pond soil microbial communities from South San Francisco under conditions of wetland restoration - Salt Pond MetaG R1_A_D2_MG... ...
ACATAGTCCAGATAATATAGATACGGTAAAATCATTAAAAGGTTTAAAGGTTGACCAAGTAGCTATTGGGAGTTGTACAAACTCTTCATATACTGATTTGATGAAAGTTGCAAAGATTCTAAAAGGCAATTCAGTTCATGAAGATGTTAGTTTGGTTATATCTCCAGGCTCAAGTAACATATTAAAGATGTTAAGCGAAAATGGCGCTTTAGGCGATATGATTGCTGCAGGTGCAAGAATACTCGAAGCCAGTTGTGGACCGTGTATTGGTATGGGACAAGCACCAAAAACTGATGCTGTTTCATTAAGAACTTTTAACAGAAATTTCAAAGGTAGATGCGGTACAAAGTCTGCAGATGTTTATTTAGTTAGCCCAGAAACAGCGGCTATTTCAGCTATTAATGGTACAGTTACATCATCATTAGACATTAGTACTGATCTATCAGTACAATTACCAGAAAAGTTTGATGTATATGATCATTATTTTATTTATAATAAAGGATCAAAGCTGGAAACACCTGTGATTATGGGACCGAATATTAAGCCTTTCCCAGAGTCAAATTATTTACAAGGGGAAATGAAAGCATCAGTCATCTTAAAAACTGGTGATAATATTACAACAGATGATATAATGCCTTCAAATGCTAAATTATTACCCTTTAGATCTAATATACCTAAGTTATCTAATTTTGCATTCTCAACAATTGTTGAAGATTTTAAAGAAAGAGCAGAAAAAAATGATGGGGGTATTGTTGTTGGTGGAGAAAACTATGGTCAAGGATCTTCTAGAGAACATGCAGCTTTAGTACCTTTATATCTTGGTGTTAAAGCGGTATTAGCAAAATCATTTGCCCGAATCCATAGAGATAACTTAATAAATGTTGGTATTATTCCTCTAGAATTTGTAAACAAGGCCGATTATAAAAAAATTGAAGAAATGGATGTTATTTCAATAAACAACTTAAAGTCTGACTTAACAGGGGATTTGATTGTGTCTATTGATAATAAAGGCTTAGAGTTTCCAGTTAGTTTTGTTGGTTCTGAATATGATAAAGAAGTATTAGAAGCCGGTGGATATTTAAATTTTTCAGTTAGTAATTTATAGGAGGGAAGTATGATCAATATTACATTAATAAAAGGTGATGGCATTGGGCCGGAGGTTTCAATGGCTACTAAGAAGATTATTGATGCTACAGGTATAAAAATTAACTGGGATATAGTGAATGCAGGGCAAAATACATTTGAAGCGACAGGTAATCTAATACCAGATGATGTTTATAAGTCAATAGAAAAAAATAAAATTGCATTGAAAGGTCCAATTACAACACCCATTGGAACAGGTTTCAGAAGTATCAACGTACATTTAAGAAAAAAATATAACCTATTTGCAAATATTAGACCAATTCAATCCATGGAAAATACAAAGTCTCGATACAATGATATTGATTTTACTATCTTTCGCGAAAATACTGAAGGACTATATATTGGTATAGAAAATAAAATTTCTGAAGATGAAGTTGAGGCAATTAAAAAGGTTACTACTTTAGGGTCAGAACGAATTATTAGAAAAGCCTTTGAGTATGCTAAGGAGAATGATATTGATACCGTATCCGTAGCCCATAAAGCAAATATTTTGAAATATTCTGACGGATTATTTTTAAATATTGCTAGAAAAATATCAGAAGAGTATCCTTTGATTAACTTATCAGAAGTAATTATTGATAATTTATGCATGCAATTAGTAATGAACCCTGAACAGTATAAAATTATTGTTACGATGAATTTGTATGGAGATATAATCTCCGACTTAGGTGCTGGATTGATTGGCGGATTAGGTTTGGTTCCAGGAGCAAATATTGGAGAAGATATATCAATCTTTGAAGCAGTTCATGGCTCAGCTCCAGATATTGCTGGACAAAACATTGCTAATCCAACGGCGCTGTTAAAATCTGCTATCATGATGTTAAAATATATTGGTGCTTATGAAAGTGCAAAAAAAATTGAAAAAGCTTTAAAAAAGGTATATAGTGATGGAAAAATATTAACAAGAGATTTAGGAGGCACTGCAACTACTTCAGAATTTACTCAAGCAATAATAGATGCGTTATAGAGAGGGGGAAAATAATGGTAAACAATGAATGGTTCAAGAAAGTTTCTTCACAAGCAGTTAAGACTAATTTAATTGATCCTTCTTTATATAAAGAAAATGAGATAAAATGTGGTTTAAGAAATGCTGATGGAACAGGTGTTATTGTAGGATTTACGAAAATTGGTGCTGTACATGGTTATAAATATAAGAATAACGTAAAGGTGCCAATTCATGGACGTCTTTATTACCGTGATTTAGAAATAAATGATATTATAAAAAATTTAAAGGGAAATAAATTTGAACAAACCATGTATCTTCTTATATTTGGTAGCCTACCAACTGAAGAGGAATTATATGAATTTAATCGAGTATTAGCAAAATATCGTAAGTTACCCAGAGGTTTTACAGAAAATATGATTCTAAAAAATCCTAGTAGCAATGTGATGAATAAACTACAAAGAAGTATATTAGTATTGTATTCGAATGATAAAGATCCTGAACTAATGACTATAGATAATATTCTAAAACAAAGCATTAAACTAATTGCAAGATTTCCAACAATTATATCCTATGGCTATCAAGCAAAAGCCCATTACTTTGATCACCAAAGCTTAAGAATTCATCAACCACAAGAAATATTAGGTACAGCTGAAAATATCTTATATATGATTAGAGATGATAATGAATACACTGCTTTAGAAGCAGAAACGCTAGATTTATTATTATTAGTTCATGCTGAGCATGGTGGGGGTAATAATTCAGCCTTTGCAACCCATGTTGTTTCATCAAGTGGTACGGACACATACTCTGCTATTTCTGCTGCTGTAGGTGCTTTAAAGGGTCCAAAACATGGTGGTGCAAATAAATGTGTACAAGAAATGGTTGATTATTTAGTAAATACTTTAGTAGATATAAATGATGAAGATGAACTTAAAAGTTGTTTAGAAAATATATTAGATCAAAAATGTTTTGACAAAACAGGGCTAATTTATGGTATGGGACACGCTGTTTATACGAAGTCAGACCCTAGAGCGGTCATTTTAAAAGAAAAGGCTAAAGATTTATCAATAGAAAAGGGACAATTAGAAAAATATAAGATGTATGAGAATATAGAAAAATTAACAAAGCAAATATTTAAGGAAAGAAAAGGTGAGACATTTGAAATCTGTGCAAATGTAGATTTGTACTCAGGATTTATTTATGAACTTTTAAATATTCCTAATGACCTTTATACACCAATATTTGCAACCGCTAGGGTAGCCAGTTGGTGCGCCCATAGAATTGAGCAGATTATTAGTGATAAAAAGATAATGCGTCCAGCCTATTTATCAATAAAAAATGAGATTAAAGAGTAACCTTTGTGTGAAAAGAACAATAGATATTCCTGCATTACTAGTTTTGTTATATTTATTATAGTTATATTTGTTTTAAAATAACATATGAGTTTCTATATTTCTGTAGTAAAATAGTAATATAAAATGAATCAAGGAGTGTAGAAATGAAAGCATATAAAGGGAATATTATTTTCACTAGAGATAAAAATAAGTTTGAAATATATGAGAACCAATATTTAGTTGTTAATAAAGGCAAGGTTGAAGGCATTTATGAATCAATTATTGATAAAACTATTGAAATTATTGATTATACTAATCGATTAATCATTCCAGGTTTTGTAGATTTACATACCCATGGACCACAGTATAGAAACCAAGGGATTGGTTTGGATCAAGAATTATTGCCTTGGTTAAAGAATTATACATTTGAAGAGGAAAAGAAATTTTCAAACAAAGATTATGCGAAAAAAATATATGAAAAATTTGCTGAAAACTTATTAAAAAATGGTACAACTCATGTTGTGCTATTTGGTAGCATTCATAATATTTCTAACAAATTACTAATTGATATACTAGAAAAACACAATATACATGCATATGTCGGTAATGTAAATATGGACCAAAACTCATCTAAAGATTTAGATGAAGCAACTGATGAATCCATCGAAAAAACAAAGGCATTATTTGAGTATACAAAGAATAAATCTATTCATTCAATTGTTACACCAAGGTTTGTTCCTTCTTGCTCAGTTGAGTTGATGGAAAGCCTTGGAAAATTTTCAGAAGCAAATAATCTTGGAATCCAGACCCATATGTCAGAGAATAAAAATGAAGTAAAGTTAGTAAAAAAAATGCATCCGTGGATAAATGATTACATTGATGTCTATGAAAAATATAATCTGATTAATGACAAGACCATTTTTGCTCACTGTGTACATAGTCCCAAAAGTGAGCGAGAAAAAATAAAGGGTCATAAAGCTTATGTTGCTCACTGCCCAAATGCAAATTTCAATTTAGCGAGTGGTATCATGCCCCTTAGGACTTTTCTAGAAGAAGAGATTAATGTTGGGTTAGGGACTGATGTGGCAGCTGGACATACTTTATCAATTAATGATGTGATGAAATCAGCTCTTCAAGCCTCAAAGTTAAAATGGTATGAAGATAAAGAGTTGTCACCTGTTACTACTTCTGAGGTTTTTTATTTAGCCACAAAAGGTGGTGGAGCTTTCTTTGGCAAAGTTGGAAGTTTTGAAAAAGGTTATGATTTTAATGCGTTAATCATTAAAGATGATTATGAGTTGTATGACTTGAGTTTGAAAGAAAGAATTGAAAAGTTTATTTTTACTGGTGATGATCGCATGATATTAAAAACAATCATAGGTGATTGAACAATAATTAAACCTCTATTAAGGGGTTTTTTGTTTACATATAATACAGATTATTATACAATTAGCATGTAGAAAAGGAGTGATTATGCTAGGAATAGTAGTAGCAATGGACAGCGAGATGGAATTACTATTAAGTAATTTACATCAAGACAATTATAAAGTTAGAGAAAATGTTTTTAAAACTTATGAGTTCAATATTAATAATAAAGAGTTCGTAGGAATTGTATCAGGTGTGGGTAAAATTAAAGCAAGTGCTGCAACAGAGCATTTATTGACAAGAAATAATATTTCAAAAGTGCTTAATTTTGGTATGGCAGGTGGAATAGGTACATCTGTTAATATAGGAGATATCGTGAATATCATTGGTTCATATGATAATGATGAAGATTTGTCAGCTTTTGGCCATGAAAAGGTTAAACGACAATTAATATCTATCGATGATTTTGAATCTCCGCAAGGCATTTGTGTTTCTGGTGACAAATTTATTAATGATTATGAAGAGTCTAAAGAAATTAAAGAAAGATATAACGCGCTTTGTTATGAAATGGAGTTATCTGCAATTGCACTGATTTGTAATATGCACGAAATTCCAGTTATTTCAATTAAGTATATTTCTGATAAAGCCGATGAAAATGCAGAATTTGATTTTGATGAATCATTAAAAAAAGCTGCTAATCAGTTCAGTGACTTTATTACTGAAACAATTAATCAATTATAAGGAGTGCTATGAAAAAAAGAATTATAGGAGATAGTTGTACAGATTTAAATGAGAAACTAAAGAAAGACTTAAATATTGAAATTGTGCCATTACGGATTTATCTTGGGGAAAAAGAGTTTATTGATAAAAAAGATTTTGATGTTAATAGTTTTTTAAAAGAAATGATCGATTATGATGATGTAGTTAAAACTTCATGTCCTTCTCCTGAAGATTATCTTAAAGTGATTGAAGGTGATGGATCGGTTTTTATAGTTACTTTATCTAAAGAATTGAGTGGGTCATATAACTCAGCACTTCTAGCAAAAAAACTATATTTAGAAGAGAATGATAGTAAGTTTATTCATATTTTTAATTCTCGTTCAGCGGCTGTTGGACAAACATTAATTGCTTTGAAAATTAATGAACTTATAGATTCGGGATTAGAAGATGAAATGATTGTTGAGAAGGTTGAAGCATATATTGAAAGCCAGCAAACATTATTCATTTTAGAATCTTTAGATAATTTAATAAAAAATGGAAGAATTTCCAAAACCAAAGGCTTTATTGCAAATACTTTTAACATCATTCCTATTATGGGTTCAACACCTAAAGGAAGGATTGAATTAAAGGCTAAAGGTAGAGGAGCGAAAGCTTATAAGAAGATGATTGATCTAATCGTTGAAAATGCAATAGATGTTGAAAATAAAGTTTTAGGGATCACCCATGTTGATAATATAGAACAAGCAAAAAAAATAAAGAGAATGATTCAGAAAAAGGTACATTTTAAAGATATAATCATAGTAGATGCTAGAGGCGTATCTACAAGTTATGCAGACAATAAAGGTATTGTTATTGCATTTTAAGGAGGATAAAATGAGTAATATTATAGCTGATAGTAGTTTAGATATTAATGATTCATTAAAATCGCTTGGTGTTCAATTCGTGCCATTTAAGTTATATCTAGGTGACAAGGAGTATGTGGATAATGATGCTTTGGATCCAATTAAATTTATTAATGATATGGTTGCGTATAGTGGCGTTGGTAAATCTGCCTGCCCATCACCTAACGATTTTTTAGAAAAATTTGAAGAAAAAAATGATAACTATGTTGTTACAATATCCGAAAAATTAAGTGGTACTTATAATTCCGCTATTTTAGCAAAAAATTTATTTGAAGAAGAAAATAAAGAGGGCTTTGTTCATGTGTTTAACTCCAAGAGTGCATCAATTGGGGAAACGCTTACAGCAATAAAAATAAAAGAACAAGTTGGTCAAAAAGTTCCTAGTGAAAAATTAGTGAAAAATGTAGAAGAATATATTGAAAACATGCGTACATTTTTTATATCTGAAAATCTAGACAACTTAATTAAAAATGGCCGTATTTCAAAAATGAGAGGAACAATAGCTTCAATTTTAAATATTAAGCCAATTATGGGTACGAATAGAGCTGGAGAAATCATATTATATGATAAACAAAGAGGTATCAAAAAAGCTTACAATCGATTAAAAGAGATCGTAGAAGAAACAGCTACTGATTGTTCTGAAAAGACTTTAGCTATTTCTCATGTTAATAATGTTGAGCGAGCAGAATATATTAAGTCGTTAATTGAGAAAGAATGTAACTTTAAAGAAATTGTTATTGTTCAAACAGGCGGTTTATCAAGTTTATATTGTGATAATAAAGGGATTATTTTAGCATTTTAACCTTAGGAAACTAAGGTTTTTTTAGTTAAAAAACGTTGAAAACGTTTTCAAAAGATGATATTATTAAATCAGATTTAATAATATTAAGTATAATAAATTATTATTTAATAACGGAGGGGAATATGAGAAAAAAACTTTTTATACCAGGTCCAGTAGATGTTGCAAGTGATGTATTAGAAAAAATGGCTACTCCTATGATTAGTCATAGAAGTAAAGAAGCAACTGAATTGCAAAAAGGTATAAGTGAAAAATTACAAGAATTAATGTATACAAAAAATGAGATTTTATTATCTACATCTTCTGGTAGTGGTTTAATGGAAGGTGCCATTCGTTCGTGTACAATTAAAAAAGCAGCAGTTTTTGCTATGGGTGCTTTTGGTGAACGCTGGTATGATATGGCTATAAAAAATGGTGTTGATGCTGATATTATATCAGTTGATTGGGGAGAAGCAATCTCGCCTGATTTAGTAGAAAAAACTTTAGCAACTGGAAAATATGATTTAATAACTGTTACACATAATGAAACTTCTTCTGGAGTTATGAATCCATTAGACGAGATTTCTGAAGTTGTAAAAAAATATCCTGATGTTGTATTTTGTTTAGATACTGTAAGTTCACTGGGTGGAGCGAAAATAGAAGTAGACAAATGGGGAGTAGATATTTGTATTGCTTCGACTCAAAAGTGTTTGGGATTACCACCAGGATTAGCTATATGTAGTATTTCAGAAAAAGCTTTAAAAGCAGCTGAAAAAGTAGAAAATAAAGGGTTTTACTTTGATTTGTTACGTATTAAGAAATATGTAGATAAAAAACCTTACCAATATCCTTCTACACCTTCTTTACCACATATGTTTGCTTTAGATTATCAATTGGATAAAATATTAAAAGAAGAAGGTTTAGAAAATAGATTTGATCGTCATGAAAAGAATGCACAATTTGTAAGAGAATGGGCTAAAAAGAATTTTGATTTATATTCAGATGAAAATCACTTATCAAATACTGTTACGAATATTAAAAATACAAGAGGTATATCTGTAAAAGAGTTAAATAATACTTTAGGCGAAAGAGGCTATATCATTTCTAATGGTTATGGTGCTTTAAAAGAAAAAGCTTTTAGAATTGCTCACATGGCTGAAACAACAGAAAAAGACTTACAAGAATTATTTGAGGTTATTGAAGATATTTTAGATTTAAAATAGAAAAGAATCAAGCTTTCTATTTTGGGGGGAGATTACATGATTAGAATTTTAGCAAATGACAAAATTTCTGATTGCGCTGTAAAAAATATTAGAGATTTAGGTTATGAAGTCACTGAACACCATTATTCACAAGAGGAGTTAGTAGAGGAAATCAGAAAGTATGATGCAATCGTTGTGAGATCAGCTACAAAAATTAGAAAAGAAATCATAGATGCTGGTGCAAAGGGTAATTTAAGTTTAATTGTTAGAGCAGGCGTAGGACTCGATAATATAGATGTTGATTACGCAAAAAGTATGGGAATCGAAGTTCAAAATACACCAACAGCAAGCTCTTCAGCTGTTGCTGAGTTAACTATTGGTCATATGTTTTCATTATCGAGAAACATCTACATTTCTAATGTAACGATGCGAAAAGGAGAATGGAACAAGAAAGCTTACAAAGGCATAGAATTAAATGGAAAAACATTAGGAATTATTGGCTTTGGTCGAATAGGTCAAGAAGTTGCAAAACGAGCATATGCTTTGGGAATGAAAGTACTTTATAATAATAGATCAGGAGCGAAAAAAGGTTTTGAAGAATATTCCTATGCTACTAAAGATGAATTATTAAAAAAATCTGATTTTATTACATTGCATGTACCATTTATTAAAGAAAATGGTCCAGTGCTAGATACTAAAGAGTTTAGTAAGATGAAAGATGGTGTTATGATTATTAATGCTGCAAGAGGTGGCGTAGTTAATGAAAAAGCTTTATTGAAAGCTTTAGATGAAGGTAAAGTGTCAGCTGCAGCTATTGATGTTTTCGAAGAAGAGCCATTGGCTTCAGAAGAAATTATGAATCATGATAAAATATCTTTAACACCACATATTGGTGCTTCAACACAAGAAGCTCAAGATCGAATTGGTGAAGAAATATTTGAAAAAGTAAAAAAGCATTTTGAAAATAAGGAGGAAGTTTATGTCCATTGTTAGACCATTTAAAGGTATTAAACCAAAAAAGGAATTAGTGGATCAAGTTGCATCTTTACCCTATGATGTTATGAATAGAGAAGAAGCAAAATCCCTAGCTGAAGGTAATGAATATTCTTTTTTACATGTTGTTCGATCTGAAATAGATTTAGATGACTCAGTTAGTCCCTATGATAAAAAGGTATATAGACAAGCTAGAAAAAACTTAGATCAAATGATTGAAGATGAAATTCTAGTACAAGATGATAAACCTATGTTTTATATTTATCGACAAATTATGAATGGTAGAGTTCAAACTGGATTAGTTGGAGCCACATCTATTGATGATTATTTGAACAATGTAATTAAAAAACATGAGTATACTCGACCTAAAAAAGAAGTTGATCGAATTAATAACTTCGATTATTGTGATGCCAATACAGCACCTATTTTCTTAACATACCGAAAAAATGATGAAATTAATACTATAGTAAATGACTGGATTAAATTTCATATGCCAATTTATGATTTTAAATCTGAAGATGGTATAACACATATTGTATGGGAATTATCAGATGATAGTTTAGTAGATCGGATTAACAAAATATTTGATAATGAAGTAGATTCATTATATATTGCTGATGGCCATCATCGCTCTGCTTCTAGTGTAAAAGTAGGTTTAAAAAGAAGAGAGGAAAATCCTAATTTTACTGGAGATGAAGAGTATAATTATTTTATGTCAGTAATGTTTCCTGATGAGGATTTATTCATCATGGATTATAATCGAGTTGTTCATACACTAAATGGTCTTTCCTTTGAAGATTTCATGAGTAAAGTAAAGGAAAAATTCAATGTAGAGAAGGTAGAAAGTGAAGAGCCTTTTAGACCAACTAAAAAGCATACATTCGGTATGTACATTGAGAACAACTGGTATGAGCTAGAAGCAAAAGAAGGAATATTTAATGACCAAGATCCTGTTGATCGATTGGATGTTGCCATTTTACAAAATAATATATTAGATCCTTTGTTAGGGATTGAAGATCCTAGAACAAGTGATAATATTGATTTTGTTGGTGGGATAAGAGGATTAACAGAGTTAGAAGAAAGAGTTGATCAAGGAAAGGAAGTAGCATTTTCTATGTATCCTACGACAATGGATGATTTACTTGCCATTGCAGATGCTGGGAAAGTTATGCCGCCTAAGTCAACATGGTTTGAACCAAAATTAAGAAGTGGTTTATTTGTTCATAGATTAACTGATTAAATAAGAAAAAAGTCCTTAATACAAACGTATTAAGGACTTATTTTTTTTGTCAAAATCTTGAATATTATAGAAAGATGATTTATCAACAAACTCACCAGTAGATATGTATTGATAAAACTCGTTTTGATTACAGTTTTTCTTTTCATTGGCTAGAAAACTATTTTGTTCATGTAGATAAACAATATTATTAAACATAAATCCCCTCCTACAACAACACTTCGTTTACATTATACCATAGAAACGTAAAATAGTCTATACTTCAAATGCGTTTTAGGTTTATAGTATAATAATAAAAAAGGCCACAACTAAGGCAATAATAAGATTAAAAACTAAACTCATATGTACATAATCATCATCTCTTTTTAATCGGGTGGTGTTTAATGATAGTCCTAAACCTGTTATAAAGATTTGGAAAATTGTAAGTGTTAGAGTGATGTTTAAGTCATTAGGATTCCATTGGTTGAGATAATCAGTATTGAAAAACCGCCCGATACCGTATGTGGTTTCAGGTGAAGCTTTAATAAAGAAGACAACAATTAAAAAGAGCATTACCCAAGAAAAAATTGAGAAGAAGTTAATTGTCTTAACAACCACATCATCATCTTTTCTTTTTTCTTTATAATCGCCATAAATTTTATGGTATATTTTATCGGCTGCATCAGAATTAGGTGTTTTCTTAAGCATTTCAATTTGCTTTGAAAAAATATAATTAACTAGTTTATCCTTTTCAGGTGTATCTAACCCAATAAACATAATTCTTGTATCATATTTGTATTGGCTATCTTTTTGTAATTTGCTCTCTATGACTTTCCCTTCAGTTGTTATAGAGAATTCGTCATCAAAAGACAACTTGACTTTAACGATAGAATTTATGTAAAGCTTTTGATTTACTACAAATCTGATACCAGTTGCAGAAATATTTTTTGAAAGGATTTCTAATTCTTCCTCATCAATATAAATAGTAGCACTTTTTGTAATAGGTAATCTAAAAGCTTCTCTCCTTTGGATTTCTTCAACTTCACTGGATTTTTGAATAACATGTTCAACAAGAGAGGCTTCTCTTGTTTTTTTAACAATATTGCCTGTAAAACTATAAACTTTTTTATCATTTTTCTCTGTAGTTACAAAAAATATTTCAATTGTTTCGCCATGATGAAGTGGATAATTTTTACCATTATAACGTGGAGCCATAATCGAAAAGCAATTGTCTTGATATGAAAACCCCTTATCAATTAATGTATGTAAATTCAATTCTCCATATTTTTGATCAATTACAGAAACTTCGATTGCTTTTGTACTTTTCAAAATATCTTCAAGATTCATTATCGACCACCTCTCGTTATTTCAATATTTTTGTTTAATTTGTAAATAACATTTTTTCTTTCTACAATTATTTTTACCTTTTCATTAAGAGTATCGTCATTTTGTATTGAATTTATTAATTCAAATGAAGGATTAATTGCAATTGGGTTACCTACTGTTTTTAACATACTAATGTCTCCATTGGTATCACCATAGGCATATGATTGATTCAAGTCAATATTATATTTCTCTTTTAACTGTCTAATAGCTTCAGTTTTATTCTTATGGTCCCACATTGGTACTACTTTTCCATTAAATGTATTATCATTATTAGTTAAATATTTGGTTGCTATATAATCAGTGGCATTATACTTATTTGCCATTTTTTCAACTAAATAATCTGGGCTACCAGAAATAAATAAAACTAAATGTCCTTTTTCTTGGTGATATGCGATTTGGTCTCTTGTATAAGAATAGACCTTGTCTCCACAAAGGCTTATGACTTGCTTAGCAATAAAATCATATTCGGTTTTATTCAAACCTTTAAGACTATCAATGTATACAGCGGCTAATTCTTCCATATATACATCAAAATCACCTTCTCTATTGTCCCATTCATTAAATTTTTGCTTTATATCTGAATGCCAGATAATCGGGTCGAAAACCTCGTATTTTAAAAGCTTTTTAAAATGTTCAATCATGAGTGAGTTTCTATAAAGTGTACCATCTATATCAAAAAATGCTGCTATATTATTCATATTATTTTCCTTTCATAAAAAAATGTTTAAACTAATCTTTCCTGGGTATAAGAGTAATACAAAATAATTATAAATCCTTTTTCTTTAAAAGGTTTATATAAATTGTAGTAGTAGGGATGTAATAGTAGATCTATATCTACTCACATTAATAGTAAAAAAACAGTACGATGAATGTAAAACAGTGTTTTTTCAAGTGTTTCTAGAATTTAGAATAAGCAAGGAGGAATACCAATCATAAAATCGAAGATTAATAAAACTAAATATAAGTATTTCAAACGTGCTTACTACTACTAAAAAGAGTTGTCTTGAACTTTATTAAGATAACTCTTTTATATTGTCTAAAAACACTTTTAAAATCTGAGCAGTTATCCCCCAGATTACATAATCTTTGTATTCGTAAAAATAGACTGAATAACTTCCTTTTTTGAAAGAGTAGTCCTTGCCATTTTCAATCTTCTCATAAGGAAAATCCTTACTGATATTCATATTAACATCAAAAGTATATTCCTGTGGTTTTTGGTTTATTAACACATTCAAAGGTACTGTAAAAATACTATCAACCTCTGAAGGATTGTAATTAATTAGATCAATATTTTCATGAGTTATATGCCCTAAAAAGATATTTATTTTATAATTAAAGGGTGTAAAATAATAGCCAAGATTATTCATTATTTCAACTTGGGATTCTAAAATGTTTAGCTCTTCCATTGTTTCTCTTAAAGCGCTATAGCTAGGTGTTTCACCATCTTCTTTTTTACCACCTGGAAAACAAATCTCCCCTGGTTGAGAATTTAAACTTTGGGCGCGTCTTTCAAATAGTAAATGCAATGTATTATCTATTTTTATTAAGGGAATCAAAACTGAAAATTCACTATATTTTTCTATCTTTTTGTTTTGCTCAATATGGTTTTTAATTAAACTAATATCCAAGTTATCCTCCTGACATAAAATAATTTCAATTATTTTAGAAACCTATATATTATGTTATTATAATTATAACAAAAAAAGATAAACATGTAAGCGTATAATTAATATAAATTAGTATTTTGATGAAGGTGAGAAAAATGAGGAAAATTTTACATGTAGACTTAGATGCATTTTATGCTTCCGTTGAAGAGTTAGACCATCCCGATTTAATAGGAAAACCAGTTATTGTTGGTGGGAAAGGCGAACGTGGTGTTGTGTCCACTTGCAATTATGAAGCAAGAAAATATGGCGTTCATTCAGCAATGCCAGGTTTTATAGCTAAAACAAAGTGCCCTGAAGGTATCTTTTTAAATCCTAATATAAGTCGATACCAGGAAGTTTCTGATCAAGTATTTAGTATTATTCTTTCTATAACAGATGAAGTTCAAAAAGTTTCTATTGATGAAGCTTATCTTGAAGTGACAGATTTATACCAAAGTCCAATTTACATTGCAAAATTTATTAAAAAGAAGATAAAAGAAGAAATTGGTATCACTTTATCTGTAGGGGTATCATATAATAAATTTTTAGCTAAACTGGCCAGTGATTGGAATAAACCTGATGGCATTAAAGTTATTACTAAAGAGATGGTACCTGATATTTTATTACCCTTACCTGTAGAAAGGATACATGGTATAGGAAGGGTATCGGCTAAGAAATTAAATAGCTTAGGAATTTTCAAAGTTTCTGATTTAATGAATTATTCAATCAATAATTTAATTTCTTTTCTGGGCTCTTCAGGAGAAGAGGTTTATTATCGAATACGTGGCATTGATGAACGTTCTTTGAAAGAAGAAGTAAAAAATAAGACATACGGTACTGAAACGACACTTAAAAAAAATACAAGAGATCGAGAACAATTGTTAGAAATTCTAAGAGAGATGATGCATGAAGTTTATGAAATCATTAGTAATAAGAATAAAGTAGCCAAAACAATTATTATAAAAGTAAAATACTTTGATTTTCAAGTCATTACTCGGAGTAAGAGCAATCAACATTATATGTTTGAAGTAAAGAATTATATGTCAGTTTTAGAAGATTTATTTGATAAAATTGATTTTAATAAAAATGTAAGACTCATTGGTGTAACCGTTTCAAATATAAAAGAAAAAGAAAACCAACAACTATCCATTTTCAATTAATCGATTGTATGGTTAGTATATCTTTTTTAAGAATATCCAAATAATTTTCTTGCATTAAAAGCTCGATGTTTATTGGGATATTATTTTTTTTTGCAAATTTTATTGCTGGAAAAAGTTGTGGATTATCACTTAAACTTAAATGTGATGTATTGTCTTTATAACCATGAATATGACAATGATTTATAGCTTTTAAGAATCTGCCTTTAGGATAGAGTATGTCGCCATGGTTAAGATAATCATGTGTAATATCCCAACAAATCTTTAATTTCGGAGAGTCAATTTGATTTAAAATATTTTCTATATCTTTTCGAGAATCTCCAATGATATTGTATTTATTTTTATTTAATGTTTCGATGGCAAGGGTCATATGATATTTTTTTTTCAGAAAGAGCTCTATTAGAAACTCGATGAATAAAATTGTCTTGTTCATTGCTTCTGATTTTTTAGTTTTTTCGTATTTAGCGCCATGAAATACAAGGCTTGTAGAGTTATTTGTTAAATCAAAAACTTGGTCAAGTTTTTCAAAATAATTTATTAATGATTCTTGTTTGTCTTCATTAAAATTATCGACGCTTAGATTTTCATCAATAAATGAAGGCAAGTGAAAACTATATTGTATAGAGTTCATTTTGATTTTTTTGGTTATTTTTTTATAGAAACCAATATCATAGTTTATAAAATTTGGGGCAAACTCAAGTAAAGAAATTCCACAAGAGTGAATAAGATTCATATACTCATCTAATGGTATTTCTTGAAGAATTTTTTCTTCAAATGTAATGCCTAAAATCATAAAATCACTTCCTTTTAAGTTATAATATCTTATTACTTTTGATTTGACAAATCAATAACTATTTTATCGCTTGAAAAGTTAGTAAAATACTTGTAAAATAGTATTAGTATGATTGAAAAGGAAGGTGAATCTTTAGATAATGATTTTAATGATTGATAACTACGATTCATTTACTTATAATCTTGTTGAGTATCTAAAAATGCTTGAACGTGAAGTAAAGGTTGTGAGGAATGATAAAATTGATATAAAAGAAATTCGTGATTTAAATCCGAGTATAATTGTAATTTCCCCAGGTCCTTGTACACCGAATGAAGCCGGCATTTCTAAAAGAGTTATTAGAGAGTTAAAAGGAGAAATTCCTATTTTAGGCATTTGTTTGGGTCATCAAGCGATAGGAGAAGTTTTTGGTGCAAAAGTAATTAAAGCTATTGAACCTGTTCATGGTAAAGTTTCAAGTATAAGACATAATGATATTGGTGTTTTTCAAGGTCTTAATAATCCTTTGAAAGTAACCCGCTATCATTCTCTAGTGATTAAACGGGATACACTTCCTGAGACGTTAGAAGTAACAGCAGAAACGAAATCAGGAGAGGTTATGGGTATTCAACATAAAGAGTATCCTATTATTGGTGTGCAATTCCATCCAGAGGCTATTTTAACGGAGCAGGGGTTAGACTTGTTAAAGAATTTCTTGAAGATAGGTGAAAATTATGATCGTAAAAAAAATTAAAACAGAACTTACGCCTTTTCAGGTGTTTAGAGTTTTTTCTAATGATGACCAACCAGTATTTTTGGATAGTGGAGAAGGTTATGAAAATTTAGGTAAGTTTTCAATTATTGCATCGAATCCATTTTTACGATTTAGATCAAAAAATAATAAGGTAATAGTGGATGGTGAGACTAATTTAAATGGTAACAGCAATCCTTTAGAAATCTTAAAAGGTTACCTTAATGAATATAAAATAAAATACCATTCGGACTTACCATTTATTGGCGGCGCACTTGGTCATTTTTCCTATGACTTATGTCATCATTTTGAAGAGTTACCCAGAACAGCGGTAGATGATTTAGATGTTTATGATATTAATCTAGGCTTTTATAATGGTAGTATTATTTATAACCATGACACTAAAGAATATTTTGTTACAGATGCTGAGATTAACTCTGGCGGCGCTTTACGTGTCGAGATGATTATTGATCGTGTGAAGTCGGCTGAGTTAGAGGAACTATCAACAAATAGAATGTCAGAGACTATAAAAATTGAGTCAAATATGACAAAAGAAAAATATATTCAATCCATAAAAAGAATTAAGAATTATATTAAATCAGGTGATATATACCAAGTAAATATGACCCAAAGATTTCAGACAAAATTAAGAACAGATCCATTAGCTTTATACTCAAACTTAAGAGCAGTTAATTCAGCTCCTTTTGCAGCATTTCTTGATTATGGGGATTATCAAATTTTATCTTCATCTCCTGAACGCTTTATGAAACTAGAAAAGGGTAAGTTATCCACACGGCCCATAAAAGGTACACGACCACGTGGAAAGACCTCTGAAGAAGATCATCGATTAAAAGAAGAATTACTTAATAGTGAAAAAGATCGAGCTGAATTATTAATGATTGTAGATCTTGAGAGAAATGATTTCTCTAAAGTTGCCAAAACAGGAACTGTTAAAGTGCCAGAATTATTTGTAATTGAAGAATATCCTACGGTTAATCATTTGGTTTCAAAGGTAGTATGTGAGCTAGATAAAGGGTATGATGCTGTTGACTGTATAGAGAACACCTTTCCGGGTGGATCCATTACAGGGGCGCCTAAGATAAGAGCTATGGAAATCATTGATGAATTAGAACCGACCCAAAGAAATATTTATACGGGTTCTATAGGATATATTGACTTTAATGGGAACATGGATCTAAGTATTGTTATCAGAACTATGTTAATAAAGAATAATAATGTGTATTTTCAAGTTGGCGGTGGCATAGTTTGGGATTCAAATGCAGCGGATGAATTTCAAGAATCTCTTGATAAAGGGAAAGCCCTTATAGAAGCATTAAAAATGTAGGTGTATGTATGTATTATGTTTACAATGGTAGATTCTTAGAATATAACGAGAAAATTCAAAGCAGTCCATTATCTGATGGAACCATGTATGGTTATGGATTATTTGAAACAATAAAGATTACAAATCATTTCCCAGAATATATTGAAGCACATCTTAAAAGACTGAGAAAAGGATTAGATGCTTTAAACATTGGGTGTATGTATTCCGATGAAAAAATAAAAGAATATATTAAGATTCTGATTAGAAAAAATGGTTTTAATGGGGCATTAAAAATTGCAGTTATAAAGAATAAAAACTTAAGCGATCTCATTATTATGATGAAGAATTCTACTTATAATTATAAAGATTATCAAAAAGGATTTAATTTAACTATTAGTTCTGTTTTAAGAAATTCTACTGCAAAACTTGCCAACTATAAAACCCTTAATTATTTAGAAAACTTATTAGAATTTAAAAGTGCTAAAGCCAAGGGGTTTGATGAAGTTATTTTTTTCAACGAAAAGAAACATTTAGCGGAAGGTGCTATTACTAATATTTTCCTAATCAAAAATCAAGTCCTGTTCACGCCCATGAGTGGTAGTGGTTTACTAGAGGGTATTATGAGAAATAAAGTTATAGAAAAAAGTTCTTATGAAGTAATCGAGAAGGATTTAAGAATAGAAGATATAGACACAGCTGATGAAGTTTTTATTACTAACTCTTTGATGCGAGTAATGCCTGTTAAAAGCATTGAAGGTACTGACTATCATCAGAATAACTTTGAAATAATAGAGAAAATTAGAAAGGAATTATGATGGATAATAAAAGAATAGAAAAGGCATTTAGAGAAATTTTAATAGCTATTGGAGAAGACCCAGATCGAGAAGGTTTGAAAGAGACACCTAGTAGAGTGGCGCGTATGTACGAAGAAATTTTTTCTGGTTTAGATACAGACCCAAGAAGACACATGAAAGTAACTTTTAGTGAGGAACAACATGATGAGTTGGTTTTAGTTAAAGATATTCCTTTTTACTCAATGTGTGAACACCATTTTGTACCATTTATGGGGAAAGCCCATGTGGGTTATATACCCCAAGATGGTAGTGTTGTTGGTCTGTCTAAGTTGGCTAGAGTCGTAGAAGAGATAGCGAAGAGACCGCAGTTACAAGAAAGAATCACATCAGAAGTAGCCAATATCATTATGGAGGAAATTAAGCCCCGGGGTGTTATTGTTGTCATAGAAGCTGAACATCTATGCATGAGTATGAGAGGTGTAAAAAAACCTGGCAGTAAAACAGTTACTTCTGCTGTACGTGGTATTTTCAAATCAAATTCTAAGAGCAGATCAGAGGTAATGAGCTTAATTAATAATAAATAGTAGGAGGATGAAAGTGTTATTAGAATGTAATGGTAAGAATCTTGAGTTAGGGAAAAAAACAATAGTAATGGGTATATTAAATGTTACACCGGACTCATTTTCTGATGGTGGTGAATATAATTCTATTAAGAGTGCTGATGAACAATGTCATTTGATGATGCGTGAAGGTGCAGATATTATTGACATTGGCGGCGAATCAACAAGGCCGGGATCAAAACCAGTGACTGAAACCGAGGAGATTGATCGTGTCATTCCTGTACTTAAACACTTAAAGAAAAAGTTTGATGTCTTTGTCTCTATTGATACATCTAAGGCTAAAGTAGCTAAACTTGCTTTAGAAAATGGTGCAAATATGATTAATGATGTTTGGGGGTTACAAAAAGAACCGGCAATTGCTAAGCATATTGCTGAGTATAACGTACCAGTTGTTATTATGCACAATCAAGAGAATAGCAAATATGATTTAGATATTATTGAGTCAATTAAAAATTTTTTTAAAAAGTCTTTAACGATAGCTCGGGAAGCTGGAATAAAGAATGAAAATATTATTTTAGATCCTGGCATAGGTTTTGGTAAAGATTCTGAGCAAAATATCCAAGTAATGTCAAGATTAGATGAAATTAAAGAAATGGGATTTCCATTACTTCTTGGTACTTCAAGAAAGTCAATGATTGGTTATATTTTAGATTTACCTTCTGACGAAAGACTAGAAGGTACGTTAGCGACCAATGTTATTGGTGTGATGAATGGTTATGATATTATTCGTGTACATGATGTTAAAGAACATGTTCGGGCAATGAAAGTTACAGATCGAATCGTGAGGAGGTAGGTTATGTTTGATTTATCAAATTTTAATTTGAATTTCAATTATAGTGATCTATCAGAGATTATTGTCATAAATGGTAGTAAGATTTTGTTAGCTTTAATTATTTTATATTTTGGTTTTAAAATAATAAATAAGCTCACCCATATACTAAATAAGAGACTTTTAAAAAAGAGCTATGATCCAATGATTATTAACTTTACCATTCCTATGGTCAGAATTGGTGCAAAAATATTTTTAGCTTTGCCGTTAATAAATTTCATTGGTATAGAAACAACTTCATTTATTGCAGCAATTGGTGGGGCTAGTTTTGCTGTAGGTCTTGCTTTTCAAGGAAGTTTATCAAACTTTGCTGGTGGTGTGTTATTATTGATATTAAAACCCTTTAGTGTTGGTCATTTTATTGAAGTAGGCTCCCATAAAGGGACTGTTCAGTCAATAAGTATTTTTTACACATATTTACAAACCTTTGATAATAAGATCATAGTCATTCCAAATAGTAATGTTAGTAATGACAGTTTGATAAATTATACGGCTAATGATAAAAGAAGAATAGATTATAATATTGGAGTAGATTATGACACTGATATTGATTATGTAAAAGAAGTACTTGGAGAAGTAATTAATAATGAATCAGGCATACTAGATATGCCTGAACCAATTATTGGTCTAGGTGAATATGCAGCGAGTTCAATAGTTTTTCATATAAAAGTATGGGTTAGTACTGAAGACTATTGGAAGGTTTTTTACCGGTTTAATGAAAATATAAAAAGGGCATTTAATAAAAAAGGCATTTCATTTCCATACCCACACATGGATGTTAATATTTATAAAGATATTAAGAATAATATAAAAGAAAATTAGTATGTGTAATTAACATAAAATTGGGTAAATTTATATACAGGCTTAAGTTTAAGATTAATAGGAGATGATCAAATGGCAAATATTTATGCAAGTACAATAATGAATCTGATTTTAGTTAATGGAATAAAAATTATTATTGGTCTATTGGTGCTTTACTT
>Ga0209942_1000622_pt1 | contig 20804 bp, 18 predicted proteins | sample SalPonR1_A_D2_MG_FD_185695 | JGI IMG/M metagenome (GOLD analysis project Ga0209942, IMG submission 185695) | Salt pond soil microbial communities from South San Francisco under conditions of wetland restoration - Salt Pond MetaG R1_A_D2_MG... ...
AAAAAATACTAAAAAAATACTAAAAAAATACTAAAAAAATACTAAAAAAATACTAAAAAAATACTAAAAAAATACTAAAAAAATACTAAAAAAATACTAAAAAAATACTAAAAAAATACTAAAAAAATACTAAAAAAATACTAAAAAAATACTAAAAAAATACTAAAAAAATACTAAAAAAAAGTTAATAAATAACATAGATTATTTATTAACTTTTTTTTATTTTAAACAGTAACTGGATATTCTTTCATATAAAAAATTTAAAAAATTTTACAGTATATAAAGATTATAATATATAAAATGAATAGTTACTCTGAAGAAAAATCCTTGGATTCTTTACCAATCGAGCTTTTGGATATGACAATGAAACAAATGGATTTAAACAGTTTAATGGATTTTAGAAAGACAAACAAAACTGCGAATAAAATATTCGAACAAAGCGATGAATATTTACTTGTAAAATACAATTTAACAAACCGTGGTAATTTGTTGTATAAATTTATAGACTACGACTGTAGCACCACCGAAGAAAAAATCACTACCTACTATGAAAAAATTTATAATGAAAAAAAAATAAACGTCGCTAATTCAAAAATAAAAGAATTACCTCTTTTACCTAATGTAGAAATACTTAATTGTAGTAACAACCAATTAACAAAACTACCAAATGGCATGACTTCCCTTATAGAACTTTGTTGTGTTAACAACCAATTAACAGAACTTCCGGATGACATGGAAAGTCTTGAACATCTCGAATGTAAAAACAACCGATTAACAAAACTACCGGGTGGTATGACTTCCCTTGATTATCTCAATTGTAAAAACAACCGATTAACAAAACTACCGGATGACATGGAAAGTCTTAAATATTTTGATTGTAGTAACAACCAATTAACAAAACTACCGGATGACATGGAAAAAATTCAATGTCTCGATTGTACTGACAACCAATTAACAGAACTACCGGATGTCATGGAAAATGTTGTACGTCTCGAATGTAATAACAACCGATTAACAAAACTACCGGATGGTATGGAAAGTCTTGAATATCTCGAATGTAATAACAACCGATTAACAAAACTACCGGATGGCATGGAAAGTCTTGAAGATCTTGATTGTAGTAACAACCAATTAACAAAACTTCCGGATGACATGGAAAAAATTCAATGTCTCGATTGTACTGACAACCAATTAACAAAACTACCGGATTACATGGGGGTTCTTGCTCAACTTTATTGTGGTAATAATAAATTAACAGAACTACCGGAAGATATGAAAGATCTTGTTTCAATTAATTATGAAAATAATCAAATTACAAGTTTACCAGAATATATAGAAGAAATGCTAGAAGAATACTACTAAAAAAATACTAAAAAAATACTAAAAAAATACTAAAAAAATACTAAAAAAATACTAAAAAAATACTAAAAAAATACTAAAAAAAATACTAAAAAAATACTAAAAAAATACTAAAAATAAAAAGTCCAAGTAGAATTACTTGGACTTTAAGTTAATAAATAACACAGATTATTTATTAACTTTTTTTTATTTTAAATAACAACTGGATATATCCAGTTTAATGAAATTTATAAAAACAAGCAAAATTGCTAATGAATTATTCAAACAAAGCGATGAATATTTATTTGTAAAATACAATTTAACAAACCGTGGTAATTTGTTGTATCGTTATATAAATTACGGTTAAATTGTGTCGATAATCAACTGACAAAATTACCAGAAAACATGACATCATTAAGATCTTTAAATTATATTAATAACCAATTGACAAAATTACCAGAAGATATGAATTCCATTGAAAAACTGTGAAAACAATTAATTGATAAGTCTATAAAAAAATCTATGAATTTTACAAAATTCATAGATTTTTCTATTTAAAGATATATTATTTAACAACTAAAAGATAAAATTATTAATAATAAATAAAGAACAATGTTAAACACATCAAAAATAAAATTAATCTTATTTGATAAACAAAATTTTGAAAGTGATTTTGTCCGGACTATATCAGTAGAAGATTTAATAAAAGAAGTAGAATCAAAGGGAAACGACGGTATTAAAAGAGCATTTATTAGTTCAGCGAATTCTCTTTTATTCATGGATGGTGGTAGTGATTTAGGGTATACGAGAAGTATATCAAACATAGAAAAATTATGTAAAAACGGTCTCAAGGAAATTTCAGGACTTGGTCGTAAATATTTACCAATTGGAAATTCTCTTGGATTTAAAATTCCTGGAAAACATTATTATTTTATATCTTGTCCAACTATGTTTTTACCACAGAAAGTCGAAAAAACCAATAATTCTTATCATGCTTTACAAGCTGGTTTAGAAATATGTCATTTCCTGGGTATAGATGAAGTATACTGCCCTATGATGTGTACAAGTTGGGGTTGTATGACTTTTGAACAAAGTTTAATACAAATGAAAAATGCAAACGACAACAGAGCAGACGATGGTGAAATAAGCCACGATGGTTCATATATATATTTTTCAAGAAATAATTCTAAATTTAAAGAAATTATTAATGAGCAACCGAAAATATATCCTAATACAGAATTTTATGTTGATATTGGTATAGACGTTGGTATTAATTTACCAGCTTGAAACTGTATCAATTTAAAAAGATTATTATTACATCATATAAAATGCAATGTTACTCTAAAGAAAAACCCTTCGATTTTTTACCAAACGAAATTTTGGTTATGATAATGAAACAAATGGATATATCCAGTTTAATGAAATTTATAAAAACAAACAAAAATACTAATGAATTATTCAAACAAAGAAAGAACGAATATTTACTTCTAGCATACAATATATCAAGTCATAATAATTTACTGTATTGTTATATAGATTACAATAGTACTACTAAAGAAAAAATTACTACCTATTATGAAAGAATTTATAACGAAGAAAGAATAACTGTGACTAACACAGAAGTGAAAGAATTACCTCTTTTACCTAATGTAGAAAGGTTAAATTGTGTCAATAATCAACTGACAAGATTACCGAGCGGGTTGAGTTCTCTTAAATTTCTTCGTTGTTGGAGAGGAAAATTGAGAAGTTTACCAAATGGTATGGTGAATATAAAAAACATCGAATGTTGTAATAACCAAATAACAAGTCTACCAAATGACATAAGTTCTCTCCTGAATCTTAAATGTTATAAAAATAAACTGATAAGTTTACCGGAAAACATGGTAAATTTAACCGATCTTCGCTGTGGAGACAACCAATTGACAAAATTACCAGAAAACGTGAAATCCTTGGGTTATCTCGATTGTAGTGACAACCAAATAACAGAACTACCAGAAAACATGGTAAGATTACATTATCTCGAATGTCAAAACAATCAATTGACAAAATTACCAGGAAACATGAATTCTATCAAGACAGTTTATTGTGGAAAAAATCAATTGACAAGATTACCTCAAGATATGGTAAAATTAGAAATTCTTGGTTGTCAAAACAATCAATTAAAAAGTCTACCAAATGACATCAAGAGTTCCATACTTCATCTTTATTGTTATAATAACAATTTGACAAGTTTACCGGATGGTATGATAAATTTAAAAACTTTAATTTGTAGAAACAATCGACTAACTAAATTACCAGAAGACATGAAATTCTTGGATTATCTCGATTGTAGTGACAACCAAATAACAGAACTACCAGAACACATGAGATCCTTGGAATATCTCGATTGTAGAAACAACCAAATAACAGAACTACCAAATGGTATGAATTCCATTAAAAAACTTTATTGTAGAAACAATCAACTAACAAGACTACCTGATGGTATGAGTTCTCTTAAAATACTTGGTTGCGACGATAATAGACTAACAAGACTACCGAGGAAGTTGACTTCCCTTGAATATCTTAATTGTGATAATAATCAACTAGATAGATTATCGGATGGTATGAATTCCCTTGAAGAACTTTATTGTCAAAACAATCAACTAACAAGATTACTAGAAAACATGACTTCCCTTGAGAAACTTTTTTGTAGAAACAATCAACTAGATAGATTACCGGATGGTATGAATTCCCTTGAAACACTTAATTGTAATAATAATCAACTAACTAGTCTACCAAATGATTTGGAGTCTCTTGAAAAACTTGATTGTGAAAATAATCAACTAACAAAATTACCAGATTATATAAAGAACAAAGAAGACATTAATATTCATTGGAATAATAATCCTGGAAATTTTTAAAAATACTAAAAAAACAACTTTTTATCAATTTAAAAAGATTATTATTACATCATATAAAATGTATTGTTACTCTAAAGAAAAATCCTTGAATTCTTTACCAGTCGAGCTTTTGATTGAAATAATAAAACAAATGGATTTAAACAGTTTAATGGAATTTAGAAAAACAAACAAAATTGCTAATGAAATATTCGAACAAAGCGATGAATATTTACTTTTAAAATACAATTTAACAAACCGTGGTAATTTACTATATCTATATATAGATTACAATAGTACTACCAAAGAAAAAATAACTACCTACTATGAAAAAATTTATAATGAAAAGAAGATAATAGTAGATAATAAAAAAATAAAAGAATTACCTCTTTTACCTAATGTAGAAAATCTTGTTTGTTTTAATAATCAACTAAAAAGACTACCGAATGGAATGAAGTCCTTAACAAAACTTAAATGTTCAATTAATCAACTCACAAGTTTACCCGATGACATGAATTCTCTTAAGGTTCTTTATTGCTTTTCTAATAGATTAACAAGACTACCGACTGGTATGACTTCTCTTGAAGATCTTAAATGTTCAACTAATCAATTGACAAAACTACCAGAAGATATGAAGTCTTTGACAAGTCTTTATTGTTCAAATAATAAATTGACAAGATTACCGGGTGGTATGACTTCCCTTGAATATCTTAGTTGCGGGAATAATCAATTGACAAGATTACCTGATGACATGAATTCTCTTATAACTCTTAATTGTTATAGTAATCAATTGACAAGATTACCGAGTGACATGAATTCTCTTAAGTATCTTGGTTGTGGGAATAATCAATTGACAAGTCTACCGAGCGAGCTGATTTCTCTAGTAAATCTTGATTGTCAAGACAATCAACTAACAAGACTATCAGAAAATACGACGAAATCTCTTGAAACAATTTATTGTCAAAATAATCAATTAACTAGTTTACCAGATGGAATGATTTCCCTTAAAAAACTTTTTTGTGGAAACAATCAACTAACAAAACTACCAGAAGACATGATTTCCCTTGAAACACTTAATTGTGTAAACAATCAACTAACGGAATTACCAGATGACATGATTCATCCGCTAAAAAAACCCTGATAAATTGTTATAGGAACTTATAAAATCTTACAAAGTAAAATAATATAATTTAACAATTCTATATCCGGTTCTGTAACCGCCTTTTAGCGAAGACGGGAGAGGTATTTTAAGCTAAAATACCTCTCATTAAAATATTTTTGGCTGCGTTGTTATCTCTATCCATTTCTGAATTACAAATCTCACAATGGTAATGTCTTTCTTTCTTTATGTTTTTCAGAGTTCCACAGTTAGAACAGGTTTTAGATGTAAAAGCTTCATTAGTTAAAATTACTATTTTAGATCTTAATTTAGCTTTATATATTAATCTCTGTTTCAAAGTAAAAAATTTGACATCATTAAATTCTTGATTTAAATCGCTGAAACTTGTTTCTTTGGATACTATATCTTGGCTTTTGATATCTCCAAAAAATACAACATCATTATTATCTAATAAATCTTTTATAAATTCCCAATGAAGTTGATTAGTATAATCTATTTTTCTTTTTTCGATTTTATTAATTTGTTTTTTTCTAACTCCATTTCTATTTTTACGTTTTCTTTTTGTTTTTAATAATTGAAGTTTTTGATTTAACTTATAAAGAAGTAATCTATTATGTTTATATTCTGTAATTCCATTTTCACTATAAACACTAGCTATTTTACATATACCTGGGTCAATACCACAGACATTTGAAGTTTCTTTTTCTTTCGTGTAAGAAACTTCTATAGGTATTTTTATCCAGTATTCTCTTTTATAAAAAATGATATCACAGTTATTTTTTATATTATCCATTTTTTTCAGTCTTTCTTTATTTCTTTTACTAGTTTTTAAAGAAGAAATACCTGCACCAAAACCTGGAATACGTATAACACCATCTTTAAGATACATCTGCGATGAAGATAATTCAAAAGATTTTTTCTTTGCGCTTTTCTTCATAAATCTTATATCAAAATGATCTATATTATTCTTCTTTAAATTTGATAAGCAAGTTGTATAAGAATCACAAGCTTTTTTCACAGCACTAGCTCTAAGATCTTTATGGAATTCTTTCTGCCATTCTGGTATATTAAAATTTTTGGTATAAGGTATTTCTTTAATTAACTCTTCAAAATCAGCTTTTTCTTGTTTAACAACAGCTTCTAAAGTTTCTAATTCTTTTTCTAGACATTTATTTTCTTTAACAATTAATATTTTTTGTTTCAATTCTTTGATTTTTTCATATTGAGAATTTAAATACTTTTTTGAATGAATAGATAAACTTGAATTCAATTTTGTCTTTTTAGTGACTAGAAGATTTCTTAAATCGTAAAAATTTGGATTTTCACCTTCAAATCTTATTTTATAAAGAGCATTGTTATGAACTGATCTAAAACAACCTTCATACTGTTTAAATTTCATCTTTTGGTCTGAAGTAAGATTTAATTTAACATTTAATGTCTTGAATTTCACTGGATTTTTTGTATTTTCTTTTACCCATTTGTCTACAATTGAAGACGTGGATGATAGATAATATGTCTTCAGAAAGTTCTTGTTCTCTGGGAATACAATGGTTTTCTTTGTCAAGCAAGGTAATTTTTCCACCTGCTTTAGAGACGACGCTTTCGATAAGATCGTATCCAAATCGGGAAAGTCTGTCTTTGTGGGTAACCACAATTTCTCCGATAGTTCCTTGTAAACAGTTTTCCAAAATGGTTTGAATTCCTTTTCTTTTGAAATTGATTCCTGAACCAATGTCTTGAATAAGATTATAACTAGCATATTCTGGTCGTCTGACGTATTCAATTTGTCTATGAAGATCGTCCAATTGCTTTTTAGTGGATACTCTAGTATATAAGAAATTAATTCTGGTTCTGTCTTTATTTTCATCAAGTTTTCTTGACATTTTAAGAATAGCTTCTCTATTAAACTTTCTATGTCTTGATGGAGTTTGGTAACAATCGATTTCTTTTCTTTCAGCCATTTTTCTAAGGGTTTGTGATCCAATTCCTGTAAGTTTTGAAGCTTCTCCAATGTTAATAAAGTCTTTTTCTTCATTTTTCATTCTATGTATATCAAATTCTTATTAATTTTATATTTTTAAGTAGAAATGATATAAAACCTTGTTTAAATTTATCGACCTAAATTTAAACAAGGTTTTATATGTATTTATTATATTTTATAAGATTTTTATCTAACAATTTTAATGCCCATTATATTTATTAAATTATTATTTTCTATTTCAGACTTTTTTATTATTTTTTTCTTCGAGGCTTTCTTAAAAATATTCTCTGATATTTTATTATTTTCGTTCTTAATTTTAGATTCTTTCATTTTATCTGAACACTTTTTAATATTATCTATTACTTTGTGATGTTGAGTTTGACTAGGTATAAAAACCATAGGATATAAATTTACTTGTATTTTAGATAATGAATGAAACGATTCTCTATATTCTTCAATGCTTATATCCCCTCCAAACATCTTTAAAACAATCCTCGGAGGAGCTGGTTCAATATATTCCATTTTTGAATTCAATTTTTTAAATAAAAAAGATATCATACTTGTGTCTGATTTAAATTCCTTCATTATATAAGCTTTTGAACAGTTAAAACTACAAAAACACCCTACCACCTTAAAAAAACTATATCTACCGTCGTAATCTAACGGGGCACATACAGGAAGGTTGTCGAATGTATGACAACACCACCAACAAGCTACATCTGTTTTAACAGCTCTAATTTTATGTATACCATTTTCATCTTCTTGAGTAGGTAAAGTTTTTGTATCATATACTTCTATAATTTCATCTCTCCCTTTTTCATCAATAGAATTATAAATGTTTTTATTGTCTCGAACTTTGTTGTCTTGAACAATATCATTTTGTTCTTTTTTACCAGGCTCTTCGTGTCGTTCAGTATTTTCAAATAAATTTACAGGAGGTTCATTTAATATATTATCTTCAAAATCTTGTTTATTAAAACAGTTTTCTGCTAAAAGATCTTCAAGATTTATATCTAAATGAAGGATGAATGTTTCTTTTAATTTTGGTTTAATTATTTCAACATCTTCTTTTTTTTTAAATTCTACTGTTTTAGCTTTTCTACCTCTTTTAGACATAGGTTTTTTAGATTCTTGTTGTTCGTTTAAAGGATTTTCTTTAATTATCTTTTTTTTTCTACCTCTTTTTTTAACTTCTACAGATTCCATCCCGTGTTCTTGATTAAAATAATAATTTTTTTTTTAACTTAAAATTTGTTGATGAACATTTACAACTAAACTATAAGGAAACCCTCTATGATTATAGTTTTCAAAATTTAACATAAATTTTTTTATATTAACTGCCTCAGGAAATGATTTTTGATAATTTAATTTATAAAATACATTTTCTGAATTAGATTGATTTAAAAATATTTTTTCTTTGTAAATTTCTGGAAATTCTGAATTATCCATGTAGATACTTAAATTCATATTCATTTTATTTGGTTTTATCAATTTTATAGGATTTTCTCCTTCATAAAAATATTTACCTTGTAAATTTTCAATATTTTTAAATCCCAACGTTTTTAAAATAGAATTTTTAGTATTTATCAAATTGAAAATACCTTCTGTATAATTGTTACTTAATTTTTTGTTTTTTTCTATTACCAATAGATTATTTTTAACCTGTCTTTTTGAAAAAGGAGTATTGTTTTTTTGATTATCACATATTTTACTTGATGATATAATGATTTTTTCAGAATATACATCTAAAAAACAAGTGTATAAATTTTTTACAATAGAGTTTTCTCTTAAAAGCTCTTGGATTTCCATAACAAGAGCCTCTTTAGTATAATTAGCATGTTCCAATTTTATATAAATTATTTCAGTTGTGTTATTGTCTATTCCTTCTGTAAAACTTATTTCATCGTTAGTCTCGTTTACAATGTATTCTTGGTTATAACAATATAATCCTTCAACTGTTATTTTAGTAACATTGGGTATAGGAGAGTTTGAAAAAGATAATTCTTTGTCTTCTACAAAGACTTTAAAGTTTTCTTCATTTGTTTTCATAACTATTTTATCCGGGATAACATTTTCCTCTTTCTTTTCAGGGAATTTAGAAATGATATAATTCACAGCTTCTTTAATTATTATATTGTTTATGGTGTATAAACCATCCTCTAAAGATTTTTTAGAATTATTTACATGTTCGTGATTAAAAACTGCAGACGCAATAACATTGACTACTTCTATAAATTCATCGTTTATTTCATTTAACCTTCCTTTATAATCAGTTTTATAAAGTTCTTGTTGTACAGCATCTAATAGATAAGCAAAATTATGTTTATCAGTAAAACTTTTTTTAAGCAATGAAGACATAAAGTAAAAACAATATTAAATAATAAAGTTTTTATATTTTTAAACTAAAATAAAAACTGAGACTTTTTATTTTTATTTCTTCATTGATTTTGAACAATGTTTGTCTAACATTGCTAAATATATAAAATTTTTATCACATTCAAGCCATTCAGATATACACAATAAACAGCTTAAAATTGTATCATTTTCATTTGAAAACTGATTACACATTAATATATTTTCTCCATACCAAACCACATTACATATGTATACACCGTTTACATCTTTTTTCAGAATAAAATCTGGGAATTCAAAATTAAAACTATCGCAAAAACTTTTTAAATCTTGCGCTTTAGTCATTACAATGAAGACTAAAAATATTTTTAAATTATATTAAAATATATTTCTCTGATGTAACATTTCACGTGAAACGTCTTCTATAGTTATTTTAAACACAAAATGATTTTGAAATTCTTTTGCAGTAGATCCACTAGGTTCTCCAAAATCATAAAGTTCCCCTACACTGTTTCTTATTTTTATATTGAAAAAACTCAAGCTAGCCAATGGAGTTTTAAAAACTTTTGATTTATGGTAAATACATCCTAATTCCGGTATAACAAAACCACCACTTGATTTTGTACTAGTTTTTATAGGTAAAATTGAAAATCCTTTTAACGGTTTAGATCCTGTATTATTAGGAAATTCTATATAATTTAAATTATCAATGTCTAAAATAATATGACTTTCATTAAGAATATCACCAGAGGAAGATGTAGCTCCTTGATTCGGGAAAATAGCACTAATCAATTCTACTTTTTTAACATTCTTAAAAGGTGTATCAAAATTTATACGATAGTCGTAATGACGTGGGTAATTTACAGAGTCCCTGTTACTTGAAGAAATGCTAATATATTCTTCAAAATAATTATAAGTTATATTTTTTTCATTTTTAACGCTTATGTGATCATCAATATTTCCTGAATTTTCAGGAGGGAATGAACCAAGATTTCTATTAAAACTTTTCGAAATTTCTGGTTTAATGTTATTATCATGGAATCTCATTACATAATCACTACCATATTTATTCATTACCGAAGTTTATTATTATAAATATAGAAAAATAATTTAGACCAATAAACTTGAATTTCAAGTTTATTGGTCTTTTGTCTGGTTTCTAAAATGTAGATATAGATTATATATCTCTACAACTTTAGCTTGTACATTTGGTATTTCTGTGTATTCTTGTCCAACATAAACACCGATAAAAAATACAATCACTGTTGATAAATCCATTATATAACTATTGTTATTTATTTTTAAGTGAAATAAAATTGAGACTTTTTTATTTTTTTTGTTTTCTTAATTGCTTCGTTGAATTTTTTTATAGAAAAAGAATTAATTATTTCATTTGCTACGTTATTTCCTTGATTATAAATACTTATATTCATAGATTTAACTTCTGATAAAATTGTTTGTAAATTTCTAAATTTATCATTGGTTATAATTATAGGATCTTTTATATCTGGTAAAAGTATTTTTTTCTGTAATAAAATACAAATATAATCATCTCTTTCTCTATTGTTTGATTTTTCAAGATATTTATCTTCTACAATTATATAAGTAATATTTTTATTATTTTTAGTTAATTCCAAAATACACTTTTCTTCGTATTCAAAAATATTTTTTGATACTAAAATAACAGGATTATCTTTCAATTTTTTTACTATAATATTTAAACAATTTGTTATCGTTTTTTCAGAAAAAGTCTTGTATTTATTAAATTTTATAAAATTACAATAAACATTATAAAAGTCTATTATTATAGTTTGTTCTGTAGTGATAGCCTTTTGCAATTTTATATCTTTTATGAACTTTGTAATATACAAAATTTTTTCTTGATTTTTAGCTTCTTCACTGCTCATCTTTAAATAAATAATATTGTTTTATTTTTAACAAAAAAATTAAATTTTTAACCAGAACAAGCTTCACATTGATCTTTATTATCTAAATTACATTGTAAAACCTTTGACTGTTCTTGTATATCCATGTCTACTGTGAATTTTTGAGCCTGTGAAGCAGATTTAGAACGTAAATAGTACATACCTGTTTTACATCCTTTTTTCCATGAATGAAAATGACACGAGCTTAATTTAGCTATAGTAGGTTTTTCCATATATATGTTTAAAGATTGAGATTGATCAACGAAATATGATCTATCTACGCTCATGTCTATAAGAGTTTTTTGGGATATTTCCCAAATAGTTTTATAAATATTTCTAATATTTTCAGGTATTTCTTTAATATTTTGAACACTACCGTTATCGTTAATGATTCTTTTTTTCATATTATCATTCCATAACCCTAACCTTATAAGATCTTCTACAAGATATTTATTAGTAATAGGAAAGTCTCCTGAAAGAGTACTTCTCATAAACATATTTGAATTTTGAGGTTCAAAAGATTCATAATTACCTAATATTTGACTTGTACTTGCTGTAGGTGGTAAAGCTGTTATCATACTATTCATAACACCATGTTCTTTTATATTTTTTCTAAGTTTTTCCCAGTCCCATCTATTACTTAATGCTTTTTCTTCAATACCCCACATATTATGCTGAAATATACCTTTGCTTATAGGGCTACCTGTATAAGTGGAATAAACCATTTTTTTATCTTTTGCTATTTCCATAGATTTCTCCCATCCAGCGTATTGAATAGTTTCCATTATTTCTTTATTTAATAATCTAGCTTCTGCACTTTCAAAGGGTATTTTTAATTCAAAGAATAAGTTAGCTAATCCTTGAATACCCATAGCTATAGGTCTATTATTTAGATTAGATGTCTTGGTTTCTGGAATAGGGTAATAATTGTAATCTATAACATTATTCATATTTTGTGTAGCTATTTTAACTACATTATATAATTTGTTATGGTCAAATTCTAATTTACCCTCTTTATTTTTCACTAAATACTTTGGAAGACTAAAAGTGCATATATTACAAACAGCTGTCTCTTCCTTGTTAGATACTAAAGTTATTTCTGCACATAAATTTGAACTTTTAATAGTTCCTATATTTTTTTGATTTGATTTTTTATTGACATTGTCTTTATAAGTCATATAAGGCATTCCTGTCTCTATTTGAGATACAAGTATTTTACTCCAAAGTTCTCTAGCTTTTATTTTCTTTACAAAGTTACCTTCTGCTACATATTTATAATAAAGTTGTTTAAACTCTTCACCGTATACATCTGATAATCTAGGGGACTTGTCTTCTGACATTAAATACCATTCGTCGTCGTTTTCAACGCATTCCATAAATAAATCATTTACCCATAAAGCATAAAATAAATCCCGAGCTCTTAACGATTCTTCACCTGAATTTTTACGCAATTCTAAAAATTCAAAAATATCTGGATGAAACGGTTCTATATAAGCAGCAAAGGATCCATTCCTTTTTGAACCTTGGTTTGCAAATCTTGCAGTTTCGTTAAAAACTTTAAGCATTTTAATAATTCCATCGCTTCTACCGTTAGTCCCTTTAATATAACTACCTTTGGCTCTTATATTAGATATATGAAACCCGATACCACCAGCATGTTTAGAAATTATAGCACAGTCAGAAATACATTTATAAATCCCCTTCATACTATCTTCTGTCTGTATTAAAAAACAACTCGATAATTGAGGGTGGTTTGTTCCAGAATTAAATAAAGTGGGTGATGCATGTGTAAAATAAAAATTACTTAATAAATTATAGGTTTCTAATACTTTTTCAATATCATCTCCATGAATACCTAGAGACACTCTCATCCACATATATTGAGGTCTTTCAATTATTTTAAAATCTTTTCTTTCATCTGAAAAAACTTTTAATAAATAACTTCTTTCTAGAGTTTTATAACCGAAATAATCAAAAAAATAATCTCTTTCATGATAAATGGAGGCATCAAATAGTTTTTTATTTTTTCTAACTATGTTTATTACTTTTTCACTTACTAAAGGTAAATTTACTTTCTCTTGAATATTTTTATTATTATATAATATTTCCATTGAATTTGTAAAACTATCGTCTGTATTTTTATGCATATTTGATATAATAATTCTTGACGCCAACTGTGCATATTCAGGATTATCCGTTGATAAACTGATAGAAATTCTTGCTGCTATCTCATCTAATTCAATAGTCGTAACACCATCATAAATATTTTTTATAACTTCTTTTGAAACTACATCAGAATCTATTTTATAAAGGTTTCCTTCCAAACATAAAGACCTTAATCTTTTTAAAACTTTGTCAAATGATAATTCTTGTAAATCTCCGCTACGTTTAACAACTTTCATTTTATTATTCATATATTATATAAATAAGTTTTTAAATTATTTTTATGAACTTTATTGGGGGAAGAAATATATTAAAAACTTTTGAAAAATTAAATTATTTACAAAAGTTTTATGGTTTTACTCCTTTATTAGATTATGCTAAAGAGGGAACCGTGAATCCAAAAGTGATACAAGAAAATGTTAATTCTATTAAAAAAGATATACGTTCTTTTGATTTAATGTTAAATTCTAAATATAAAAATGATTTTTTAAAAGATTTTTCTTATTCTTTAAAATTAACTACGTTTGGTCGTGATCCAGATACAATTTTTAAAATTATTAAAGATTTAGAAAACTTACATTGTAAAACGTTGAAAAATATTTTTTTAGATGCTGAACATCAAAAAGATGACGTTGAGAATAATATTATAAATAAAATTTTTGAACTTAATAAAGATAATAAAAATTTTAAAATTTTTAAAACTTATCAAATGTATCGAAAGGATACATTTGAAAAACTAAAAAATGATATACAAAACATTCCAAATTTAAATATTAAACTTGTTAGAGGTGCTTACCTTGATGTTAAAAATCCTTTATTCTATAATACAAAAGAAGATACAGATAGAAGTTATAATGAAGCTATGGAATATTTATTAATTTATAAAAGAGAGTTTGATTACAATTTGATGCTTGCAACTCATAACGACAAATCCATAGAAAAAGCTAAAGATCTTATTAAAAAGCTAAATATTGATAAGGAAACGGTTTTATTTGGTCAATTATTAGGATTTAACGAAAAACAAAGTAAATGTTTAAGTCAGGAAGGGTATAAAGTTTATAAATATATTCCTTATGGTAATTACAGTAGTTTATTACCTTATCTTATAAGAAGGTTATATGAAAATTATCCAATTCTTTTACATTATTTGAATATTTTAATTATATTTAATAACTATTAAATAACAATTTGTTATGAAACTCGAGTTGGATATAAACAATGTTCAAGAAAATATTATTCTTATAGACGAAAAAACTTCATGTGTAATTTTTATTAATAAATATTGTTTAGATAATATAGAAAATATTTCTTATATTAAGGATAAAAATATAAATGATATATTTGAAGATACTTTTAAAAAAGATAATTTAAAAAAGCCCAGGTATGGTATATTAAAAATAAACGATGAACAAATAAATTGCACTTTGAAATATAAATATGTTTCTTTACCTTATATCGCATTAGAGATAATAATTTTAGACCCTTTGAATACAAAGTTTATTTCCGAATTTTCAGATGGTTTAAAGGATATAATGAACACTATTTTAATTAATTTTAATCATCTCAAAAAAACAAAATTAACAAATGAACAAAAAAAATATATAAAACTTATAGAAAATGTAGAATATAACTTAATCAGGATAGTTAATGATTTTCTTGATTACAATATTATACAAAATAGAGAAATGAAAATTAAAAAACAACCATTTGATCTTAATAAATCTATAGAAAAAGCTGAAAATATTTTTGTAGATAGGAATAATGATAAAATTATAAAAACAATTCATTATATAGACAAAGATATACCTAAATTTATTATAGGAGATGAGAAAAGAGTTGTTCAAATTTTCGTAAATGTATTTGATAATATATTAAATCATTCAGGAAAAAATGAAATTTTAACAGATGTAAATATCATTACTAAAGGAGATAAATTTATAAAAATTATTATTATTATTAAAAATAATTGTTCAGGTATACTATGTAACAAAATAGTAATGAATTCTCAATATAAAAATATAAAAATGGTTATTACTAAATACTTATGTGAAATAATGGGTGGAGATTTGTTTCCAGACGAAAAAAATTGTAAAATTATGTTTTATCTAATTGTAGATGTTTAAGTTGTGATCCATAAATCTTTCTAATTCGTATTTTACATTTTCTAGTTCTTTATCGTTATAATCGTTTATACTTTTATCTTCTATATCCAAACTTAAATAATTTTCAGTTGTTTCTTTACAAAATTTTTTTTCAAATTTCTTATAAATTTTTTTTGAAACAATAGGAGCTTTAAGAAAAATATTATCAAATTCTTTATTAGCCCATAAAAAATATTTTTCAGCTTCAAATCTAGATTCTCTATCTAACGATAACATTCTTTTTATATTATAGAATAAAGCAGCATACCTCAAGGATGTTAAATTATTTTTTTCTGAATTTTTATCAAACCCGTAAAAATTTTGAATGGAAGATATTATAGCACTGCTATATAGTAAAACTGAATATATTATATTTACATAGAAAGACCATATATTATTATGAAGATTAGGGTCGTTTGTTATACTTGTACCTGTTGCTGTAATAGATACTAATATAATACTTATAATACTAAATATTCTATTTAATATTGATAATCTTCTAGCTTCTTCATCATGTAAAAGTTTGAAATATAAACATCTTTTTTTTTGTCTTTTTAATATATCTTCTATGTTTTTATTCCATTCTGATATATTTAAATCAAGCTCATTTAAATTATCATATAATTCTGCTTCCATTAATTGGTTATTTATAATAAATATTTTTTAAATTACATACTACTATAAATATCCATTATATCCTTTATAAAGATATTATATTCAAGATCACTTATATCTTTTAAAACATTCATTAATTCAAAATGATACTCTAATTTTTCAGAGTATACTTGGTTTATATTTGAATTTTTATTTTCGTAAAATTCGATATTATAACATATATTTTTCTTTTTATTTTTTAAAATACTTAATTTTTTGATCATAGATACTTTTTCGTAATCGTAATTAGATATAATATTCATTTAAGTTATAGAAAAATACGCTTGATTATAATTAAAAAAATATTTTTAATATATAAAATGGAATACGTTGAATATGACGGTGAAAAATTAAAAAAAATTACTATTTCTAAAGGTGGTCACAGTGTCTATTTATCAGGTGATTCTTTAAAAGTCAAAAAAATTCATTATCTAACAGAAAGAGAGGCAAAATTAGAAACAGAAGAATATATAATAAGGTATATAGATAGTGATTTATATTTATACGATAAACGTCATAATATATTAGGACGTTATAAATTTTCTAAAAATATTATCGAAGAAGATAAGCAATACGTACCTGTTTTAAAATTTTATGTTAAAAAAAATTATTTTATATATTTTTTTGATCTTGGTGAACAGAAATATTACATTTTAAATAACGATAAAAAAGAAATAGTAGTAAAAATCGAGGGTATAGGAGAGTCTATATCTTATACAACAGAATTTAATAATATCCTTGAATTATCAAAAAATAGCAAAAATAGTAAATGGAATGGGTGCCCTATTTCAAAAATCAATTAATATCTAGTTCTATTACTTTTAGCTTTAGATATATCTGTAGAACTAGCAGAAATCTTATTATTATTGTTTTTATAATTTAAATTAGCTTTAGAAAATTCTGTTCCACCTGTCTGTGAGGATACAAAAGAATTTTTAAGCTGATCTACTATCTCCGTAACTCGTACAGTAAATGAATAATCAATATCGTTAAAATTAAATCTAAACCCTGATGGTGTTAATATTTGAAAACGCATATAATTTAATTTAGATATAGGGTTATCAAACACTTTTGGTTCTGAAACAAACGAATTAAACATTAAATTTCCAGGACTTTCGCTTAATAATATTTTTGCGAAAGTGTTTTGTATATTAGCAGTATTTAACACTGTACCCAACGAAGCTCCTTCAGATTCAGCAACCATATAAACATAATTTTCACCTTCTAGAGAAATAGATCTAAATAAATCACCAGTCTCTTTTCCATTTGAAGTGTTCGCTTGTATAGATCTAAAACCATGTTTTTCAGAAGAAACAATAACATTACTCCCACCCCCTGTAATATTATCGTTTGCATATTGTTCTGTTATTATAAGCATGTAATTATTTTCATCTATCAATTTTTCTATAGGTCTTTTTACTCCATTTAATGTTCTTAAATTTATATCAGCTATATTATCAGAACCCTCTACATTAGGTACAATTCTATAGTGGTCTACTTCCAAACTTCTACCTGTTATACCACAAGGATTAGAACCAGGTGTGATTATATCAAACCCTGTGTTAATAACAAATCTAGTTTTATTTACCATAATACCAAATGTCCCAGTGTTAACAATATCTTGTTCTAAACTTATTTCAAATGAAAAATTATTTATAATAGTTTCTATAGTAAATTCACCTGTTAATAAAGGGGTGCTATTTGTTTGAGAAAATTCAATAACATCTCCAACCTTGCTATTATGTTTTTGTGTTGTAGTGATTATAGAAGATACAACACCAGTGGTTATATTCGATATGATTTTTCTATTGTCTATAGAATATACTCCGTCAATTCTAGGAATACTTTTAGTGTTTGAAAGAGTTACTTTGTCCCCTGTTAATATCGTACCGGTTCCATCTGTAAAAGTAGAAAACACAAAATTAATTCTTAAAGTATCTGTGTCTACAACTTGAACTCTAAATACTCCATTTATTATAGGGTCTGTGTTAGAATCTATTATAGTTATTAAATCTGAAGTTTCAATCCCATGATTTGTTAATATTATATCAACTGTATTTGTACCTTCCGGGCCACCTTCTATAGAAACATTTGGTACTCTTGATCCTATAAAATTATTTTTTAAAAAAGTTTGTATATTAGCAAAATTTACATCAGCATATGTTATAGATGATAAAATATTAAACCCGTGACCAGGATGATTTATAGATACTTGACTAGTTCCTATTATAGCATTAGGTATACTTGATTGTGTTATAGACTCAGCTCTAAAAGTTATATCGAATTTATTACTTAAAGGTACGTTTTCAACGTAAAATACAGGATCTAAAAGAATATTAGGAACTGTTCTTAAATTAAATAATTTAATTTTGTCATTGCCATAAATAATATCACCACCTGTCCCAGAGACAGGTATAGTTGCACTCTGTACTACGAATGTAAAATCCCCAGTAGGAACGCATAAAAACGAACCGTTAAGTTTAGGAGAAGTATTTGTATTTCTTAAAGTTACTATAGATGGTAATTCTATCCCATGAGGAGTAAGCGTAGTTACTATTGGGGGAGATCCAGAATCTATAGATACTATCTGTCTTTTTGTAGCCGCTCGTAACCCATGATCTTGAGGAGTTGTTATTCTTATTTGATTAGCTGATATAATATCAACTGTTGATATATTCAAAGATTTTGTTGTAATTGGGTTTATGGAATTAATTGCTTCACCGCTATCTTCATTAGGAAATCCTGTGTTAAATTGTATCCTTGTGTTTGTAGTATCAAATAATAGTCTAAAAGGGGCATCTTTACCAGTTTTTATAGTATTACCACCTCCCTCGACTGTTTCTGTAGCTCTAACATTAATTTCATAAGAAAATGTATTAAAATCTGAAACATTTGTTATAAAGTCCCCGTTTAAATCGCTTGCATTTATACCAGCAAAAGATTTCACCCCTATCAATTTAACTCTATCGCCTGATTTAAACCCGTGACCAAGTTGATTAACAGTTATAGTTGTAGAACCTGCTGTAGTAGATATAGAATTGTTTGGTAATTGTGTTTCAAAAACACTATCTAATATCATAACATCTGTATCTAAATTGACCTTAACTTCAAAGAAATGAAATTGACCAACCCCGTTCCTTCGTTTGACAGTTCGGAGATCTTTTTGAATTTGAGAAGCCAGAGAAGAGGCAGTGTAATTCCCAGGTTTAACAGCAACCTGATAAATAGGAAAACCTAAATCTAAACTAGCTACACCTTGACCCGAAATACCACCTGTAAAATCAAATCTAAAAGTATCTTTATCTATTACTTTAATCCTTCTTTTACCATCTATTATACCTGAAGGGTTTGATTCGGAGTCAAGTTTACTGTTATAAACAACAACGTTTAAAAATTGACCAATATCATACCCATGAGCCTCTAAAATGATATCTATTGTATCTGATACTACAGTGTTTATAAGTAATCCTGTAAAAAAATTAAGATCATAATCTTCTTCGTTTTGCCAAGAAATAAGATTATTTTGTAATTCTACTGGTAATTCTTTTATTACTTGATCTGTATTTGGAAATTCTGTTGATAACAATTCTATTTTTTTAACATTCATAAAAGTTTTACCTAAAAAAGCTCTAAAATTATTTTGTTTGGGGTATTTATCTATATCTCTATCTTTTGTATCTATACTAACTATAGTACTTTTTTCTATTTTTATATTTTCTTCAGGGGATTTCCCTTGAACACCACCACTATTACCTGGGATATTTCCCGAATCTGTAAAAAAAGGTACTTTATGAGATTTTTTAAAACTAGATAACTCTGAATAAACATCGTCATTTTCATTTTTATTTAAAGATGTTCTTAAAGTTTCTACATTTTCTAAAATATCTTGTCTTTTTTGTTCTTCTTTTCTTTTTTCGTAATATCTTTTAAATTCTTCTTTTTTAGAACTAGGATAATCTCTAGAATCTAATACTTTTACAAATTTATCCGTGAACAATTTCTTTTCACTATTCATTAAAATATTAAAATAAAATAAATTGTTGAATATATGCGAAATTATTTTATTTTAATATTTTAATGTATCTTATTTTAATACCAGTTATAATATTTTTTATTATATCATCATTTATTATTTATATATTTTTTATAAATTCTAAAAAAGATAAACACTGTAATAAAAAAAAGGATAATAATAAAAAACCACCTATTAAAAATAGTTCAGAATTTTACGAACCTCAATATGGTATAGATCCT
>Ga0209942_1000625_pt1 | contig 20739 bp, 22 predicted proteins | sample SalPonR1_A_D2_MG_FD_185695 | JGI IMG/M metagenome (GOLD analysis project Ga0209942, IMG submission 185695) | Salt pond soil microbial communities from South San Francisco under conditions of wetland restoration - Salt Pond MetaG R1_A_D2_MG... ...
GTATTTCGCCCCCTTCGCGCCGACGCAGGACCCGGTCAAACTCGACCGGATAGTCGCCAGAACGGCACGCAAGATGTCGGCGGAGGGGCGGGCGCGTGCACTGCAAGAGTTCGACTTGCCAAAGGGGTTCGCCGCGCATTTTCTCGCTTGACCGCTACAATGCTGCCGCAAGCAGGTAAAGTCCGAGCGACAGCAGACAGAACAGCCCAAGCGCGATCTCGAACCCGCGCCGCCAGAACGGTGCCTGCGCCAGCCCGAGATAGCGCGCAAGGATCACCCGGGCCTTGAGCCAGGCCAGCGTCAGGACGATACTCCCGGCGACCGCAGTCAGGCCGGGTGGCCAGTGCCACAACGATACTGCAGTGGACCCGAGGCTCAGTGTCAGAAGCCACGCCCATGCGCGCAAAAGTGGATCGCGAGACATGGCAGTCATCTCAGCAGATAGATGACCGGGAAAAGCAACACCCAGACCAGATCGACCATGTGCCAGAAGGCGGCCCCCGCCTCGATGTTGCGGGGCGCGTCCTGCCACGCGACCAGCAAGAGCACCACCACCCCCGCCACCACATGCGCGGCGTGAAAACCGGTGAGCAGGTAGTAGAAGGTGAAAAAGGGATGGGTGTCCCAGGCGATGCCGTCGCCCGCCTTGCCCGCGTATTCCACCCCCTTGACGATCAGAAACACGACCCCGAGCGCCGCCGCCGCGATCAGCGCGCACCGCGCCGCGCCCCGGCGGGCACCCTCGCGCAGCCGGAGCGCCCAGGCGGCAAGCGCGCCGCTGGTCACCAGCACCACGGTGTTGAGCCCCGCCCCGGTGCGGTAGAGCGCGTCCTGTGCTGCGGCGAAACCCTCCGGATCGGTGACGCGCACAGCGAGAAACGCCGCGAGGCCCGCGCCGAATACCAGCAATTCGCTCACGATCAGAACCCAGATCATCAGGTCTCCGGGCAACTCTTCGAACACGCTGGCGTCGTTCATGCGCCGACCAGGTCACGATAGATGAGCGGCAGCGCCTCGGTCAGCCGGTCCGGTTCGGGGATAACATGAAACCCGCCCTGCCCGAACATCCGCGCGAACCAGCTCTTGGCCTGTCGGTCCACGGTAATGCCGAAAACCGCCTGCCCCGCACGCCGCGCCTCGCGCACCGCCATCGCGGTGTCCTCGATGCCGTGGCGGCCCTCATAGTGATCGAGGTCGTTGGGCTTGCCGTCAGTGATGACGAGCAGCAGGCGGCGCTTGCCGCCCTGCGCCGAAAGGCCCGCCGAGGCATGGCGGATTGCCGCCCCGAGCCGGGTGTAGAAGCCGGGGCGCAACCCGCCGATGCGGTCCTCGACCGCCGCGCCCATCGGCTCGTCGAAGCGCTTGCAGGCCCGGATATAGACGCGGTCGCGCTTGAGTGAGGAAAAAGCGTTGATGGCAAAGCTGTCGCCGCAGGCATCGAGTCCCCAGGCCAGCGCCGCCAGCGCCTCGCGCTCCACGTCGATCACGGCGCGGTCTCCCACGGCGCTCTCGGTCGAACGAGACACGTCGAGGAGGATCGACACCGCGAGATCGCGCGCCTGTGGGCGTGTCTGCCGCCAGATGCGATTGGTGCCTGCGCCATTGGCGAGGATATCGACCCGAGCGCGCACCGCAGCCTCCATGTCGAGCTCGTCGCCGTCAAGCTGAGCGGGCACCGACACCCGACCGGGGCGCAGCGCCTCGAATTGTCGGCGCACACGGGCGATGCGCCGCTGCGCGCGCGGATCGGCACGGAATGAGGGCACCCCGCTGCCCGGCTCTGCGGGTGCATCGAGCACGCGGGCATGATCCGGCAGATAGACCCCGCTGCGCACGTCCCATTCGGGATAGAGCGTGACGCCCGAGAGGCGTTCGCGGTCCACGTCCTCGGGGGCGAGGTCAAGGTGAAGCTTCAGCTTCGTGGCCGGGGCCTTGGAGACCTGTCCGAGGCCGATTTCCTCCTGGTCGTCAGCGGCCTTCTTCGCGCTGTCGGGGTCGTCATCGTCGACGCGGCGGTTGAGGTTTAGGAACTCTGCCCAGCTCAGGATCGCCTCGAACTTGTGCAGAATCAGGCTGTCACCGCGCTCGGCCTGATCGGCCTTGCGGCGGCGCGCACGGTGGGACTTTTCAGAGCCTTCCTCGGGCGGACCGTCGGTATCGCGGCTCTCGACCTCGTCGCGCGCGGAAACGTCCAGCGCACGCAGGTCGGGCCAGAGGGCGACGGGCTGAAACGGGCGATAGCCGGGCGGGGCGGTGATGTTGGAGAGGTCGGCGGTATCGAGCGCCGTGGCGAAGGTTCGGGCGCGGCCAGAGAGCGAGTCGGAATCACCCAGAAGGTGGCGAACCACCGCATCCACCGCCGCCTCGTCGCGCGGCAGGAATCGGTGCTGCCGGTCCTGCAGCACGGCCGCACAGAGACCGGCATAAAGATCGCGCAGCCCCGGCGCGGCGGCGAGTGCGGTGTCGGTCATCTGCCGCGCCGCGCGCAAGCTGAGCAGGTCGGCGCGCAGGGGATCGGGATCACCCCGATGCGCCGGCGCATGGGCCACCGCCGCCGCCAGCCAGAGATAAAGCGCACCGTTGGCCTCGCGCGACGGGAAAACCGCGAGCCGCTCGGGCAGGCGCAGCACCTCGCCGTCGAAGCTGGCGCGTGGGGTCAGCTCGACCTCCGCCCCGAGGCGGCGCAGGAAGCGCAGGCGGTGGCGCGACACCTCGGGCGAGACCGGTCTGATCTCGACCGAGTGCTCACCCCCCAGTCCGCGGAAAAAGACTGCCAGCCGCCCGCTGACCTCCGAAAGGTCAACCGCGGCTCCGTGATGCACAAGCGGTGCACCGAGGCGACTGGCAAAAGCGTGCCACAGTTTCCCGACGGTTTCTTCGGGCTCCCATGGCTCGATGTCGATCCCGGTCATGACCATGCCTCACCCGAAGACGGCCGTCACGAGATCGAGGAGCCCGCGTTTGATATCCCCGTCGTCGGTCAGGGGCTGGATCATCGCCGCCTCGATGGCACGCTCGACCGGCATGCCCTGCGCGATGAGGGTCGCGGCATAGATGACGAGGCGGGTGGACACACCCTCCTCGAGGTCCTGCCCCTTGAGCGCCCGCAGCTTGCCCGCAAGGCGGACGAGGGCGGCGGCGCGATCCTGCGACAGCCCCGATTCCTGCACCACGATCCGGGTTTCGAGATCGGGCGCAGGGAAGTCGAATTCCATCGCGACGAAACGCTGGCGCGTGGACGGCTTCAGAGTCTTGAGGATGTTCTGATAGCCTGGGTTGTAGGAGGCCACGAGCATGAATCCGGGCGCGGCCTCCAGTTCCTCGCCGGTGCGGTCGATCGGCAGGATGCGCCGGTCGTCGGTGAGCGGGTGCAGCACCACCGTCACGTCCTTGCGCGCCTCGACCACCTCGTCGAGATAGCAGATCGCGCCCTCGCGCACCGCGCGGGTGAGCGGCCCGTCGACCCAGACCGTCTCGCCGCCCTTGAGCAGGTAGCGTCCAATGAGATCCGCCGCCGAGAGGTCGTCATGGCAGGCCACGGTATGGAGCGGGCGACCGAGGCGCGCCGCCATATGCGCCACGAACCTTGTCTTGCCGCATCCCGTCGGCCCCTTGAGCAGCACCGGCAGGTCATTCTCGCTCGCCGCCTCGAAGAGCGCGCACTCCCCGCCTTGCGCGAGGTAGAAGGGGGCGTCTGCCGCCCCCTCCTGTTGCAGGGTCATGTGTCCGTCCATGTCACTCACTCCGCAGCGACCGTGGGTTCAGCCGAGATCACCTCGCGGCGCGGGAAGGCCAGCGCATAGACCAACAGCACCAAGCCTAGGAACACCACCACGCCCGAGCCGAACCGCATCCAGTAGAAGATTTCGATCTGGTCCTGCACGTCCATGTAATACTCGCCCATCACCCGTTGCATATGCGTCTGGATCGTGCCCGCGAAGGTCAGCGTGAAGGTCATGAATACCATACCGCCCGACATCAGCCAGAAGGCCGCCATGTTGAGCACCTGGTTATAGGGATCGCGGCCACGCAGGATCGGCATCGCATAGGTGAAGATCGCGATGTTGAGGCAGACATAGGCACCGTAAAAGGCAAGGTGTCCGTGCGCGGCGGTGATCTGCGTGCCGTGGGTGTAGTAGTTGACCCCGTGCAGCGTGTGCAGGAAGCCCCAGACACCGGCCCCGAAAAAGGCGAGCGTGGCACAGCCGAGGCTCCACAGCAGCGCCGCCTTGTTCGGATGGTCCCGCCGCCCCTTCCAGACCATGACGAAGGCAAAGGCCATCATCGCGAAGAACGGGATCACCTCGAGACTCGAGAAAATCGAGCCGATCCACTGCCAGTAGCCCGGCGTGCCGATCCAGTAGTAATGGTGCCCGGTCCCGAGAATGCCCGAGAAGAGCGCCGCGGCGACGATGACATAAAGCCATTTCTCCACCACCTCGCGGTCAACGCCGGTGAGCTTGAGCATCAGGTAGGCGAGGATCGACGCCATCACCAGCTCCCAGGTGCCCTCCACCCAGAGATGGACCACGTACCACCAGTACATCTTGTCGAGCGCCAGGTTCGATGGGTTGTAGAAGGCGAACAGGAACAGCAGCGCGAGCAGCCACAATCCCAGCAGCAGGATGTTGGTGATCGCCGTCTTGCGCCCCTGCAGAACGGTCATCGAGACGTTGTAGAGAAAGATCAGCGCCGCGACGACGATACCGGCCTTCACCCATTTGGGCTGTTCGAGGAATTCACGCCCCTCCTTGCCCAGGAGCCAGTTCCCCTCGAACAGGTTGAACAGATAGGTCACCACCACGCCCAGCGTACCGAGCACGAGGATCGCCAGTTGCAGCCAGGCGAGTTTCGTCGAGTGGATCTCGCGCTCGGCCTCCTCGGGGATGAGAAAATAGGCGGCCCCAAAGAAGCCCAGCAGCAGCCAGACGATGAGCGAATTGGTGTGCAGCATCCGCAGGATGTTGAACGGCACGAGCTCGCTCAGGAAGTTGGGGGCGACATAGACGAAGCCCACCAGAAGCCCGCCGATGATCTGGATCACGAACAGGCCCAGGGCGACAGCGAAATAGGCCATCGCGATTTTTTGCGTTTCGTATTTCATGAGTACTCTCCTTGCCTCAGCCCGCGTCGTTGGGCGGCCAGCCCTGCGCGTCGATCTGATCAACCCAGAGCAGGAAATCGGCGAGGTTGCGCGTCTCTTCCTCGGTAAGGTCGAAATAGGGCATCTGACGACGCCCCTCGATGCCGCTTGGCTGCGATTTCATCCAGCCGTCGAGGATTGCGTAACCGCCCTCGGCATCGCCGCTCACGCCCCAGCGGGTCATCACGTTCATAAGTTCGGGCGCGAAGTAGGCCCCCTCGCCCATGATCGAATGACAGTTGATGCAGGCGTGTTTTTCCCAGACGTGCTTGCCCGCGGCGACGCTTTCGCTCAACTGGTCGTGATTGGTCGATGTGTTGAGGATGTAGAGATGTGAGTGAGCGGTGAGGCCCACGAAGATGATGATGAAGAACAGTGACCCCCCGTAGAAAATGTTACGGGCCATGCCCTTGGTCATGACTTCGCGCATGCGATTCTCCTTTTCGCGTGGCTGCGACTGAGCGCAGATTGCGCGGGCCGTGGGACCGGCTCCTTGACTATTGTTAACAAGCGCGAAAACAGTTGCTCCCCCGAATGGCGGCCCGCGTGTCCGCGTCGGGATGGCCCGGCACGCGTTGCGCGTCCTTCATCCTGCCTGAAATATCCCGGGGATGTCGCCCGACGGACGACGGGGCAGCGCCCCCTCAGCCGCGAAAAACGCCCTTAACGAAAGTCAAGGCGCGCATCGGCAAGGTCATGTTCACTTTCCCGTGCCTCACCAACGCAACGGAGAACATGACATGATACCCCCAAATGCGAAGACTGCACGGACCGCCGGCCTCGGGCTCGGGGTCGGCTTCTCGCTGCTTCTGTCCACGGTCGCCACGCCACTCCTGGCGCAGGAACAGCCGACCATGACCGAAGAGGCCTTCGACGGCGCGAAGCAGACCTATTTCGAGCAATGCGCAGGCTGCCACGGCGTGCTGCGCAAGGGCGCGACCGGCAAGGCGCTCCTGCCCGAGGTCAAGGCCACGGATGCCGAAGGCAATGTGACCGTGAGCGGCACGCTGAAACTGGGTCAGGACCGCCTGGAACGGATCATCACCTGGGGCACCGAAGGCGGGATGAACAATTTCGACGGCATCCTGTCACCCGAGCAGATCACCGATCTGGCGACCTATATCCAGATCGACCCGCCGCAGCCGCCGGAAATGTCGCTGGCTCAGATGATGGAGACCCGCAAGGTCTATATCGAGCCCGAGGACTACCCGACAGAGCCGCTGCATGGCCGCAACTGGGAAAATTTCTTCGTCGTGATCGAGCGTGATGTGGGCAAGGTGGCGGTGATCGACGGCGACACCAAGGAGGTGCTGACCCATATCCCCACCGGCTATGCCGTGCACGTGCTCAAGGCGTCCGAACATCACAGCATCGACGAGCCGGAGAACCCGGGACGATTCTGGTACACGATGGGCCGCGACGGCAAGATGACCAAGATCGACCTGTGGCAGAAGCCCGAGAACATGCTCGTGGCCGAGGTCAAGATCGCTTATGACGCACGCGACGTCGCCGTGTCCGGCGACGGCAAATACGTTATCGGCGGTGGATACTGGCCGCCGCATTTCGCCATCGTCGATGCCGAGACGATGGAGCCGAAAAAGGTCGTCTCGACCCGGGGCGTCAATGTCGACGGCGAATATGTCGAGGAAAGCCGCGTCGCGGCCATCTACACCACCCCGCACGAACCGACATGGCTGGTCGCTGTCAAGGAGCTGGGCCAGATCTGGCAGGTCGATTACACCGATATCGACAATCTGCGGATCGACAAGATCGACAATTCCAAGTTCCTGCATGACGGGTTCTTCGACCCGACGGGCCGGTATTTCCAGATCGCGGCCAATGCCTCGGATCAGATGGTCGTGGTGGACAGCAAGACCCGCAAGCTCGAAGCGATCATCGACACCAAGTCGAAGCCGCACCCCGGCCCCGGTGCCAACTGGATCGACCCGAATTGCGGCCCCGTGGGCGGCACCACGCATCTTGGCACCGGACACGTGACCGTCTGGGGCAATGATCCGCTGAACCGCCCCGACGACGCCTGGAAGATCTGCTACGAGGTCGAGACCGACGGGCCCGGCCTCTTCATCCGGACCCACCCCAACAGCAAATATGTGTGGGCCGACCAGACGCTGCACCCCGAGCCGTGGGTTCAGCAATCGGTGCAGGTGATCTCCAAGGAGACCGGCGAGATCGTCAAGACCATCCAGTTGACCGAAACCGAGGGTTACGTCGCCGTCCATTTCGAATTCAACCAGGACGGCACCGAGGTCTGGGCATCGGTCTGGAACCGCTCGGATTCAAAGACCGATAACGGCGAGATCGTGGTCTTCGACGCCGAGACGCTGGAAGAGAAATACCGGATCAAGGGGCTGTTCGCGCCGACCGGCAAGTTCAACGTCTACAACCGGTCGAACCACAAGACCTGAGGCAAGGCCATTTGCCCGTGGGGGCGGCGCAGAACCGCCCCCTTTTTCCTCAGCCAGCCCGGTGACCGCGTCCCCACGTCGGACCGACCGCAATATGAACAGAGCGTTATTCACATGTCAGACGAAACCCCCAAGAAACCCGGTCGCATGTGGCGGCGCTGGATCTGGTTCGGCGTGCCTCTTGGTGGTGCCGCAGCCGCCTTTGTCGCCGGCATCGTCTTCTGGGGCGGGTTCAACACCGCCATGGAAGCGACCAATACCAAGCAGTTCTGCATTTCCTGCCACGAGATGCGCGACAATGTCTTTGTCGAATACGAACACACCATCCACCACGAGAATCGCTCGGGCGTGCAGGCGACATGCTCGGATTGCCACGTGCCCGACCCGTGGATTCACAAGATGGTGCGCAAGGTCAAGGCCTCCAAGGAGCTCCTGGGATGGGCGACCGGCAAGATCGACACGCCCGAGAAATTCGAGGCGCACCGCCTGACCATGGCGTACAACGTCTGGACCACGATGAAAGAAACCGATTCGCGCGAGTGCCGCAACTGTCACACGCTCGAGAGCATGAACCCGCGCTTTCAGGAACCCCGCGCGCGTCAGCAGCACCTGACCGCGATGGAAACCGGCCAGACCTGCATCGACTGTCACAAGGGCATCGCCCACAAGGACGTGCGCAGCCTCTTGCCCGAGGACGAACTCGAGGCGCTCGAAGCGCCGCGCCCCGAGCATGTCAAGGAGGTGCCCGCATCGTTCCTCGAAGGCTTGGCCTATATCGAGAAGGTCGAGGCCGAAGAGGCCGCACGCGCCGCAGCCGCCGCCAAGGCCGAGGAAGAGGCCATCGAGGCACGCATCGCCGCCGCCGTGGAACGTGCCACCGCAGAGGCGCAGGGCGCAGCGGACGAGACCGCCGCAGACGGACCGGGCACCGCGATCGACTGGTCGGCTGTCCCCGCGAAAAAGGTCGGCCTGTTCTATCCCGGCCAGGCGGCGTGGGAATGGGTGCTCAACGGCCGGACCCACGGCGGTGCCCGCGCCTTCACCAAGGGTGGCGATACCTGCTCGGTATGCCATGCCAAGGAAACCGCCGCGATGGGGGCAAAGATCGTCAGCGGCGAAACCGCCGAAACCACGCCGATCGCCGGCAAGCGCGGCTCGGTCGAGCTCGGCGTGCAGGCCGCCCATGACGACGAGAACCTCTATCTGCGGCTGCGCTGGAAGGACACGCCGCATGTGCCGGTGCCGTTCATCGAGGGCGGCAAGATGGACCCCGATAACCCGGTCAAGCTGGCGATGATGGTGATGGGCGAGGGTGTCGAACATGGCGCGCAGGCCGGATGCTGGGCCAGCTGCCATATGGACAGCCGCACCATGCCCAACGCGCCCGAAAGCACCGGCGATCTCGATGAGCGTCTGGGCGGGCACGGCTACGTGCAGAAATACATCCCCGAAAGCCGCACCGATATCGAACTGCGCGGTCGCGAGCGCCCGCTGGGCGGCTGGGATCTGCTGCAGGAGGAGGCGGCGCTCGCCGCGTTCCTCGAGAACGGCACTTTCATGGACCTGACCCGCGTCGATGCCTCGGGCGCGCCGCGGCGCGGATACCTGCTCGAAAGCCGTCACGAGGACGCAGGCCACCCGGTCGAGGCCGGGGCCAGGCTCGAGGGCGATACATGGACCATGGTCATCGCCCGTCCGCTGGCGGCGTCGGGCCCCGGGCAGGTCGCCATCGAGCCGGGCCGCGTCTACACCGTGGGTTTCGCACTGCACGACGATCACGCGGCGGCGCGGTTCCACCACGTCTCGCTCGACCTGCGGCTGGCGCTGGATGATCCGTCCGTGGAGATCAACGCGGTCGAACCCTGAGACCAACATGACAGGCGGGTGTGTCACGTCCCGCCTGTCAGCCCCTTGCAAGCCGCCGAAGCCCTGTTTCCGGCGGCCTTGCCACCGGGATCTAGAGCGAAAGGAGGAACCCCCTTGATGCGGACCGTCATTCTCGCCTGCTTCATGCCTTTGGTGGCGCTTGCCGACAGCGGTGCAGCCGACGAAACACAGCCGCACCTGCAAGGCGACGGCGTCGTGATCGAGGGCACGCTGTTCACGAAAGAGGATATAGATCAGGGGTCCCGGACATTCATGCGGCGCTGTTCGCAATGCCACGGGCTCGATCACACGAACTACCGCGCGCCCTGGCTCAACGGCATACTGGGCCGCCCCTCCGCCAGCGTCGAGGGCTGGGCCTATTCAGAGCCGTTCCGCGCGTGGGGGGGTACCTGGACCGTCGAGAACCTGCGGGCCTGGCTGACGAGGCCACAGGATTTCATCCCCGGAACCGCGATGAATTTCGGCGGTTTCCGCTCCCGTGTCGAAGACCGGGACAAGGTCATCGCCTTTCTCGTCTCGCACGCGCTGTCTGAAAAGGCCGGTGAGCAGGCGGACTGATTTCGGCTGCGATTATCCCAGCACCCGCAGCGCATCTTAACGAAAGTCAAGGGCGCGCCACCTCCGATCGGCGACACTGGCGGGGACCATCACACCGGGAGACAGCGATGACACATCTCAGCCAGGGCCGCGTGCTGCTTGTAGGGGCCGGGCCGGGAGCCGTGGACCTGATGACGCTTCGCGCGATGCGAATGCTCGAGACGGCGGACGTGGTGGTTCACGACCGCCTCGTCAGCGCCGAGATCCTCGCCTACGCGCCGCCCGGTGCCCGCATGATTGCCGTGGGCAAGGGCCCGAAATGCAAGACCGTCCCGCAGGACCGGATTAACCAGATATTGTACGAACTGGCCTGCGAGGGGTTGTGCGTGGCGCGGCTCAAGGGCGGCGACCCGCTGATCTTCGGGCGCGGCTCGGAAGAGGCGGACTATTTGCGGGCGCGAGGGGTAACGGTCGAATATGCCCCCGGGATCACCGCGGCGCAGGGCATGGCGGCGGCCACCGGCGTACCGCTCACCCATCGCGGCCTCTCGACCGGCGTCCGCTATGTCACCGGACACCGCGCGCGCAACGCGCCGCTCGACCTCGACTGGAAGAGCCTCGCCGATCCCGACACCACGCTGGTGGTCTACATGGGTGCGGCCAATATCGCCGAGATCGCCCTCAACCTGATGCGTGAGGGCCTGCCCGGCGCGATGCCGGTTCTGGCGGTGTCGGAAGTGACCACCCCGCGCGAGGCGCGGATGGTATCGCGGCTCGACCGGATCGGGCTGGACATGGCGGCAGACCCCCTGCCCGCACCGGTGCTCTTCGTCATCGGCCACGTGGTTTCGCTTTATGGCAGCGCGGCGCTGCCGCTCGACTTGCCCGAGGCAATGGCCGGTGAATAGAGCCCTGATCATCCTGGCCATCGCCGCCACCCCTGCATGGGCCGACCCCGAGCCCGACCCCGCCGCGCTCGAACGGCTCGTGCTGCAGGACTGCGGATCGTGCCACGGGCTGACGCTCAAGGGCGGGCTCGGGCCGGATATCCGGGTGGGCGCGCTCGGGCATCACGACCGGGACAGCCTCTCGGCCATCATTCTCGACGGTATTCCCGGCACCCCGATGCCGCCCTGGCGCCCGCTTCTTACCGAGTACGAAGCGGCCTGGATCGCCGCGTACCTGCTGAACGGAGATCACGAATGACCCTGATCCAACGCGTGTTCGGGGGCACTGCCCCCGTTGCGCCAAGCGCGCCTCCCCCGGAGTACTTGGACCATGAAGAAACACGCACGGGGCTTCTTCTTGGAAGAAATACCCGAACCCGACATCTACCGAAGGCGCTGGCGGTGGCGCTGTGTGGCGCGCTCGCCAGCGGGGCGGGGGCCCAGCCGACCGGCGATCTCGGCCTGGTGGTAGAGCGCGCCAGCGGATCGCTCCTGGTCGTGGATCAGTCAGAGCGCGCGCGGCTGGGCCGGATCGACGGTCTGGGCGATCTGAGCCACGCGAGCCTGGTCTACTCGCCCAACCAACGCTTTGCCTATGTCTTTGGCCGCGACGGCGGGCTGACCAAAGTGGATATCCTCGCCCGCGAGATCGTGGGCCGTGTCATGCAGGCGGGCAACTCCATCGGCGGTGCGATTTCCGACGACGGTCGCTATGTGGCGGTCTCGAATTACGAGCCGGGCGGCGTGCGGGTCTTCGATGCCGACACGCTGGAGATGGTGGCCGACATCCCCACCGGCTCCAAGACCATCGGGCTGGTGGATATTCCGGGAACGAAGTTCGTCTTTTCGCTCTGGGACACGGGCGAGACGTGGATCGCCGACCTGTCGGGGGACGACCCCGCGATCACCAGGATCGAGGGTATGGGCAAGAACCCCTATGACGCGCTGGTCACGGGCGACGGGCGCACCTATATCGCTGGTCTCTTCGGCGAGGATCACCTGACCGCGCTGGACCTGTGGCAGGACAGCCCCGCACCGCGACCGATCCTGCCGGGCTATGCCGAGGGGCGCGAGGGGCTGCCGGTCTACAAGATGCCGCACCTGGAAGGCTGGGCGCTGGCGGGGCACGAATTCGCCCTGCCCGCGATGGGCCAGCACGAGGTGCTCTGGGTCGATGCGCGCAGCCTCGAAGAGAGCGGGCGCACCGCGGTCCACGGCCAGCCGGTCTTTGTCATGGCACGGCCGGACGGGCGGCATGTCTGGGTGAATTTCGCCCACCCGCGAAACGACACGATCCAGGTGATCGACACCCTGAGCAAGCGAGTCATCCATCAGTTCAAACCGGGCCCGGGCGTGCTGCACATGGAGTTCACGCCGCGCGGGCACGAGGTTTGGTTGTCGGTGCGCGACGCGGGCAAGGTCATGGTCTATGACACCGGGAGCTTCGAGAAGCTGCGCGAGATCGAGGCCGAGAGCCCTTCGGGCATCTTCTTCACCGCGCGCGCCCACAAGACGGGGCTCTGAGCGATGCACCGGTTCGCCGATCCCCTCGACCGGGCGCTGCTGGATGACTGGCAGCGCGATTTCCCCGTCGATGCGCGGCCCTTCGCCGCGCTGGCGGAGCATCTGGGCACGTCCGAGGCCGACGTGATCGCCCGGCTGGCGGCCAAGCGCGCGGCGGGGCAGATCACCCGCGTCGGGGCCACGGTCGCGCCCAACACGATCTCGGCGAGCACGCTCGCCGCCGTCGCCGCACCCGAACACCGTATCGAGCAGGTGGCCGCGATCATCGACGACGAGCCCGGCGTCAACCATTCCTACCTGCGCGAGAACCGCTGGAACCTGTGGTTCGTGGCCACCGGCCCGGACCGGGCGCATGTCGATGCCGCGCTGGCGCGGATCGCAGCGAGGAGCGGCCTTCGGGTGCTGGATTTGCCGCTCGTCCGGCCCTTCAACCTCGATCTCGGCTTCAGCCTTCGCGGCGAGGCCACGCCGCGCCCCGCGCCGCAACAGCCGGATATCACCGTGCTGCGCCCCGGCGACCGCGAGATCGTGCAGGCGCTGATGCGCGGCCTGCCGCTGATCGAGCGCCCCTATGCCGAAATCGGCGCGTCGCTCGGGCTCGACATGGACGCGGTGATCGCGCGCATCCGGGTGCTGGTTTCGGCGCGGATCATCGCACGGTTCGGCGTGATCGTGCGACACCGCGCCCTGGGCTGGCGCGCCAACGCGATGGTGGTCTGGGATCTGCCTTCAGAAGCGATCGACACCGCCGGACCGCTGCTGGCGGCGCAGCCCGGCGTGACGCTCTGCTACGAACGCGCGCCGGTGGCCGGGATCTGGCCCTACCGGCTCTATTCCATGATCCACGCCCGAAGCCGCGCCGAGGCAATGGACCGGCTGAGCGCCGCCGCCGCCCTGCCCTGCCTGCGCGACACGCCGCACGTGGCACTGTTTTCCACCCGCTGCTTCAAACAGACAGGCGCGATGGTCACCGATGAAAGGAACACGGCATGACGCTCGACGCCACCGACCGCCGGATTCTCAACCGGCTTCAGGACGGCTTTCCGGTCACGCCCGCGCCCTTCGATGCCGTGGCGCGCGATCTGGGCCTCGACCGGGACGACCTGATCATGCGGCTGGAGCGGATGCGATCGGATCGGACGATCACACGTTTCGGCCCGTTCTTTGATGCCGAGGCGCTGGGCGGGGCGTTTTGCCTCTGCGCGATGGCGGTGCCGGAGGCGAAGTTTGAGACCGTCGTGAGCCAAGTCAATGCGCACGCGGAAGTGGCGCATAACTACGAGCGCGATCACCGGCTCAACATGTGGTTCGTACTGGCCACGGAAACGGCCCCGGAGATCGAGGGGGTTGCCATGTCGATCGAGCGCGAAACGGGGATACGGGTGCTACTTTTCCCCAAACTCCGCGAATTCTTCATCGGGTTCCGGGTGGCGGCATGAGCATCGACGCCACGGATCGCCGCATCATCGCCGCCACGCAGGGCGGCCTGCCGCTGGTGCCCGAGCCTTATGCCGCCGTCGCGGCGGAGCTGGGGCTGAACGAGGCCACGCTCTGTGAACGGCTGCGCGCGATGCAGGCGAGCGGTGTGATCCGCCGTATCGCAGTGGCTCCCAACCATTACGCACTCGGCATGGTGGCCAATGGCATGTCGGTCTGGGACGTGGACGACTCGGCCATCGCCGATCTCGGCCCGCGCGTCGGCGCGCTCGACTATGTCAGCCATTCTTACGAGCGCCCGCGCGCGCTGCCGGACTGGCGCTACAACCTCTTTGCCATGATCCACGGCACAAGCCACGACGAGGTGGAGGAAAAGCGGGCGCGGATCAAGGCGCTACTCGGCAATGCCTGCCGCGCGCATGACATCCTCTACTCGACGCGGATACTGAAAAAGACCGGGCTGCGGCTGCGGCAAAAGGAGGTCTGAGATGTTCCGACTCACCGAATACATGCACCAACTTGTCACCCCCACCCCGGTGCGCACGCGGCGCGGCACCGGCCCGGTCAGGCCGGTGGTGATCTGGAACCTCACCCGTCGCTGCAACCTGCGCTGCCGGCATTGCTATACCGTCTCGGCCAACGTGGATTTCCCCGGCGAGCTGAGCCACGAACAGGCGATGGCCACGCTCGACGACCTCGGCGATTTCGGCATTCCGGCGCTGATCCTGTCGGGGGGCGAGCCGCTCGACCGGTTCGATTTCTTCGAGCTGGCAGAGGCCGCGCGCGACAAGGTGCGGTTTCTGGCGCTCTCGACCAACGGCACCAAGGTGCATGGCGAGGCCGCCGACAGGGTGGCCGAGATCGGGTTTCAATATGTCGGCATTTCCATCGACGGGATCGGCCCCACGAACGACTGGTTCCGTGGCGTTGACGGTGCGTTCGACGACGCCCTGCGCGGGGTGCGCGAATGCAAGGCGCGCGGCATCAAGGTGGGGCTCCGATTCACGCTGACGCGGGACAATGCCGGGCAACTGCCCGATCTTCTGAAGCTGTGCGACGATGAGGGTGTGGACAAGTTCTACCTGTCGCACCTCGTCTATGCCGGGCGCGGCGACAAGAACCGCGGCGAGGACGCGGTGCATGACCATACCCGCGCCGCGCTCGACCTGCTGATCGAGCGGGCATGGACGGCCGCCTCGGAGGGCCGCCCGCTGGATATCGTCACCGGCAACAACGATGCCGACGCGGTCTACATGCTGCACTGGGCCGAGCGGCATTTTGAGCCTGCAAAGGTGGCGCATCTGCGCGATCATCTGGAGGCGTGGGGCGGCAATTCCTCGGGGCTGGGCGTGGCCAATATCGACCCGCAGGGCCGCGTGCATCCCGATACCTACTGGTCGGATTACACGGTAGGCAACGTCAAGACCGCCAAATTCTCGGAGCTGTGGACCGGCGACGACCCGATGCTGGCACAACTGCGCCTGCGCCCGCGCCCGCTCAAGGGGCGGTGCGGGGCCTGCGCGCACAAGCAGGTCTGCGGCGGCAACACCCGCATCCGCGCCCTGCAACTGACCGGCGATCCATGGGCCGAGGACCCGGCCTGTTACCTCGACGACCGCGAAATCGGTGTCGAGACCACCGGCACGCGCCTGACCGTCACGCCTTTCCGGGGGAAACGCCATGATCCGGCACATCGTTTTCAGTAGCACGCTGGCGCTCGCGGGGGCGCTGCTGTGGTCACAGGCAGCCCGTGCAGAGCCGGACGCCCCCGCGCTCTACCGTGCGCATTGTGCCGAGTGTCACGCCGAGACCCGGCTCGGCGGTCTCGGGCCTGCGCTGATCCCGCAGACGCTGCGGCGCATGTACGGCCCGGCGATTTCCGCGGTGATCGCCGACGGCCGCGTGGCCACGCAGATGCCAGGCTTCGGCGAGGTGCTGACCGAACCCGAGATTGCGGCGCTGGCCGCGTGGCTGGAAACGCCGCTCGATCATGTCCCGGACTGGGGCGCGGCGCAGATCACCGCCACCCGCGGGATGCGCGACGATTACGCCCCCGCCGATGCGCCGGTCTTCGATGCCGATCCGCTCAACATCACGCTCGCGGTCGAAACCGGCGATCATCATGTGAGCGTACTCGACGGGGATACCTTCGAGGTTCTCGACCGGTTCGAGACTCCTTTTGCCGTGCATGGCGGCCCGAAATTCAGCCCCGGCGGGCGCTATGTCTACATCATGTCGCGCGATGGCTGGGTGCAGGCATACGATATCTGGTCCTTGCAGGAGATCGGGCGCGTGCGCGCCGGCCTCAACAGCCGCAACATCGCCATCAGCAAAGACGGCAAATGGCTGGCGGTCGCCAATTACCTGCCGATGACGCTGAGCATTCTCGACGCGGCCACGCTCGAACCCGAAAAGATCATCCCGATCAAGGGGCGGTACGGCACACCGAGTCGCGTCTCGGCCGTGTATCAGGCCCCGCCGCGCGACAGCTTCGTCCTCGCGCTCAAGGACATCCCCGAGGTCTGGGAAATCTCCACCGCCGAGGATCCGCCGCATACCGGCTGGGTCCACGACACCCGCATCGAAGGCCCCCCCGATATCGTCAGGCGCTTTCCGGTGCGCCGGATGCGGGTCGATCACATTCTCGACGATTTCTTCTTCGATCAGGGCTATGAGCACCTGATCGGCGCATCGCGCGAGACCGAACAGGCCAAGGTGCTCGATCTGGCCTATGGCCACAAGGTGGCCGAGATCGACCTGCCGGGGATGCCGCATCTGGGATCGGGCATCACATGGGAGCGCGACGGCGTGCGGATCATGGCCACCCCGCATCTCAAAGAGGGGGTGATTTCCTTCATCGACATGACCACCTGGCAGACCATCAAGCGGCTGGAGACGCTGGGACCGGGCTTTTTCATGCGCTCGCACGAGACCAGCCCCCATGTGTGGGCCGATGTCTTTTTCGGCCCTAACCGCGACGCGATGCACGTAATCGACAAACAGACGCTCGAGATCGTCAGGACGCTGCGCCCGGTGCCCGGCGCCACGGTCGCGCATGTCGAATTTACCCGAGACGGGCGGCACGCGCTGGTATCGGTCTGGGAAGATGACGGGGCGGTGATCGTCTACGATGCCGCCACGCTAGAGGAAGTGACCCGTCTGCCGATGCGCAAACCCTCGGGAAAATACAATGTCTACAACAAGATCACCTTCGCCGAAGGCACCAGCCACTGAACACGCCGCGCGCGACCGCAAACGGACGCCCCTGCGGCTTTACCTGCTGCTCTATCCGTTCACGGCGCTCGCTGTGGCGATCAACCTCTTCATGCTCGCGCTGATGTGGCAAGCCGTCGGGCTGCCCGCGATGTCGCCGGTGACCGCCCTGTTGCTCTGTGTGCCTCTGGGCGTCCCGGCCAACCTGTGGGTCACGCGGTGGGTACAGGGGCTGATGGACGAGGCCGACGGAAGCTGACGGGAACGCGGGGGCTGCGCCCTGCTCAGGCGACAGCCTCGATCCGTGCCCCGGCAAAGCGTGAGACGGCATATGAACCGGCGGCGGCGTCGACAAGACAGAGCGCGGTCGAGAGCCCGTCGGCGACCGCCGCCCGGGGTGCCGAAACGCTGACCAGCGCAAGGCGCGGGGCGCGGCCCGAGGGGTCTATGATGTGGCCCTGCCCGCCGGACAGCACCGTGCCCATGGGCGCGGAGGTGGCCAGCGCGCGGTCACGCAGCGTCACGCGTTCCACGACCCGGCCCTCGGGGTCGGCTATGCCTGCGCGCCACGGAGCACCATCCGCATTCTGCCCACGGGCCGCAACCTCGCCGATATCCACCAGCACATTGCCGAAACCGCGCGATCTCAGAAGATCCGCGATCCGGTCGGTGATATAGCCTTGCGCGATGCCGTTGAGGGTGAGCGCCATGCCGGGGCGGGCGAACCGCACGGTTCCCGCGTCGAACCGCACGGTTCGCCAGCCCACACACGCGCGCGCCGCGGTCTCGTCTCGGCCCGCGGCACGCGCCGTCCAGAGCGGCTGTACCGAGGGGTCGAACGCGCCATCGGTCGCGTCGTGAATCGCGCCGGCGAGCGTCAGCACTTCCAGCATCTCTGGCGGCGGCGCGTCGAGACGACCCTCGGCATTGAGCCGTACCAGCGCGCTGTCGGTATGGTAGAGGCTGAATATCCCCTCCAGCCGCTGCAATTCGGCCTCGAGCGCGGCAAAGACCGGGCGCGCCGCCATCGGCGTGACACCCGCGAGGACCATCGTGGCCGGAGCACCCAGCGCCACACCGCGCCAGCGGGCGCTCTGGCCTGCAAGAGCGGCAGACGGGGCCGCCAGCGCAGCGGCGGAAATGCTCATGAAACGGCGGCGGGTCAGGGTCATGTCGGAGGATCCTCCAGCGTGATATCGACGGGGGCGAGCACGGTTTCGGGCGGGATGGCGGCGAGCGTCATCACCTCGCCGCCCTCGCGGTCGGCAAAGACGCGCGCAGCGTCCGCATCGGAAAACGGCACGATCTCGGGCGCGCCCATACCGCCGGTGACGCCCGCGCCCACCACGAAATGCGCGGTGCGAGCCTCGGTCCAGTTGTCGTTGCCGGGTGCGTCCCAGCTTGGGGCCGCGCCCATATCGCTGACATAGACGGCCGCGATCTCGGCATCGCGCTCGGGCCCCTTGAGATAGGCCAGCGCATCGCGCACCTGGCTGAAGAAGATCGGGTCCGGAAGCCCGGAAAGGTGGATCTGCGCCTTGGGACCAGGGTGCTGATCGAGCTGCATCATGCAGAAATGGCCCAGCGCCTCGTCGGTCATTGTGACGGGATCGGGCGCGCGCGCTTCCTCTTCCTGGCAGGCACCGAGGGCCAGCATCGCGATCAGGGCAAGATATCTCATGGCTCCACTCTCCCGAAGGCTGCGCGCGCCAGCGCCAGCGCCAGAACCGGCCACAGCGTGAGGGACAGCGGTGCGGCCCACCCGGGCAGCGCATCACCCGCCCCTGCCATGCCCGACACCAGTGCCACGTCCTGCGCCGCCGAGACGTTCCACAGCCGGAAGGCATCCGCCGGGTTGAGCGCCAGCAGCCAAGGGAAGACATGCGTGGTGAACCCGCCACCCGCATCCATCACCAGCGCACCGAGCAACCCGAGATCGTAGAGAACCACCAACACCAGCCACAGCGCCACAGCAAGCCCCGCAGCCCCCGCGCCGCTGCCCGACAGCGCCGAGGCGGCATAGCCCAGCGCGAGGAAGCAGGCTCCGAGCAGGATCGCCGTGGCGATGAGCCGCGCAAGCGCCGCCGTGCTCTCTACCCCAGCCCCGCCCGAGAGCCACGCCGCCACCCCGGCGGAGCCGAGGCCCAGCGTGATGGCGATGGCGAGCACCGCGAGATGCGACGCGAATTTGCCCAGCAGCATCTCTCCCCGGCTGAGCGGATAGGTGAGCGTCAGGCCCAGTGTGCCGCGCTCCGCCTCGCCCGCGATCGCGTCGAACGCGATCATCAGCGCGAGGAACGGAGCGAGATAGACCGCGAGCGTGGTCATCGAGGCGACCGAAACGGTCAGCAGGTCGACGCCCAGCGACCCGGTCGGGGCCGATCCGGCGAAGGTCAGCGCCAGCGCGAAGAGCGTCATCAGCACCGTCGCCGAAGCCAGCCAGCGATTGCGTGTCTGGATGCGGAATTCGGCCCCCGCGATGGCCATGATTCGGGCGATCATTGCCTGTTCTCCCCGCAATAGTGTCGATACAGGTCCTCCAGGCTCGGCGGCACCATCTCGACATCGCGCACCGCCTCGCCAAGCCCCGAGATGCGCGCAAGCTGCGCCATCTTCTGCTCGGTGGTGCAGTGCAGCTCGACCGCACGACCATTGATGCGCTGCCCGCCAAGCTCTGCCTGCACGGCCTCTGCCGCGCCCTCGCGCGCCGTGAGCCGGATGCGCGTGGGCAGCGCGGCGGCGCGGGCAAGATTGCCGAGGCTGTCATCGGCCACCAGCCGCCCCCTGGCCATGATGGCGATACGGTCGGTGCGCGCCTCCAGTTCCGTGAGCGCGTGGCTCGCGATCAGAAGCGCGGTTCCCTGCGCCGCCATCTCGTCGATCACGGCGTAAAGGTCATGGCGAGAGATCGGGTCGAGGCCGCTCGTCGGCTCGTCCAGCAGGGCGACACGGCGACGGCCCAGCAGCGCCTGCGCCAGCCCCAGCCGCTGTCGCATTCCCTTGGAGTAGGTTCCGATGCGGTGGTCGGCGGCAGGAGCGAGTCCCACCCGCTCCAGCAGCGGCGCGACGGTCTTCGGATGCTCGCCCGCCAGCCGCGCGAACATCGTCAACTGCTCGCGCCCGGTCAGCGACTTGTGGAACGCCACCTGCTCGGGGAGATAGGCGGTAGCGGCGCGCGCCGCCGCACTGCCCGGCGCATGACCGGCCACGCGAATGCGGCCCGGGCCGGGCCGGATCAGGCCCAGGATCAGCTTGATGAGCGTGGATTTCCCCGCGCCGTTGTGACCCAGCAGCGCCACCCGCTCGCCGGGCTCCACATCGAGCATGACGCCTGTCAGCACCTGCGTGCGGCCAAAGCTCTTGTCCAGCCCGGCGATGGCCAGCGCCGTGTCAGGATCCGTCATGTTTCATCTCCCAGTCCGGGATGGAAATCTCTACCGGCTGCATCAGCGGCGCGCGGTCCACCACGCCCCCGGGCAACAGCGCCGGAAACGCCGACTGCGCCCATTTCACAAGCTGCACCGCGGGCGCGCCGAGCAGCAGCTTGGCCGCCGGTTGCGTCCACAGGATGTGATCCATGCTGTCATTGGGACGGTAGGGCGCGTCGGCGATGCCGTCACCGTCG
>Ga0209942_1000636_pt1 | contig 20466 bp, 16 predicted proteins | sample SalPonR1_A_D2_MG_FD_185695 | JGI IMG/M metagenome (GOLD analysis project Ga0209942, IMG submission 185695) | Salt pond soil microbial communities from South San Francisco under conditions of wetland restoration - Salt Pond MetaG R1_A_D2_MG... ...
TTTCTCATCGTGCATGACAGCAAAGAGTCCGCGGGGTCCGTAATTCAGACGGATACCGAGTCGTGGGTTGTCTATAGCACGCCCTTTGAGGTTTTTGATCATCGGAAAACGTTTGGCAAGCCCTTCCATCATAATGGGTGCGTCCCACAGTTCGAAGGTATGCCACTGTCCATCTGCGGTGGGCAACTGAATCTGTCGACCGGGCTGCTCGGACCCCAAGGCAGGGGCGTCTTTGAGCTGGCTTCGGACCTGGTCCATGTCCACCTCGAGTTCATAGTATTGCTGAATACCGGCTTCCGGAGCCGCTACAGTAAGATCAGAAAGTTGCACCGTCTGGGCGGTTAGACTCAAGCCAAACAGCCAGGCACTTAAAAAGAAAAATATTCCCCTTGTATTTCTCATATCAGTGATTATAGTTTTTCGATTGTAAAATACAAACTTTAGTGGTGTGATTCTCAACCGGTATTGACAAACGATAAGAAATGGTAAAAATTAGCTTTCTCCATCATTTCATTCTTTAAGTTAATATGAAAAGAGTAGAATAACAGAAACTTATCGACACTTACCGATCAAGTCAGTAATATTTTATACCAAATCGGTGGCATGATACCTCTGAGAAGGCAGATTTAAAGGCATTTCAGAGAAATTTATATGCGTTTTCGGTGAATTATATTATCTTTGCACAAAATGAAAACCCATAAAACCAAACGGATATGAATACAGTTAAACTGTTTATCACTATTTTCACTCTAAGCATGCTTGCCTCTTGCGTTGGCAAGAAGAAGTTCAACGACTTAGAAGCTTCTTACGATCAAGCGCAAATGGAATTAGAAAAGGCCAGAAAATCGCTCGATGACTGTAATGAGAAGGCGGAAATGACTAATGACAAGTTGTCTGAAGCTCAAAATGAATTGGCGTCATCAAAAGATAAAATGCAAAATCTTCAGGAAGATTTGGATTATCTGAAGAAAACGAATACCAATTTACTAGATCGTTTAGCTGATCTATCTATTGTAAATAAAGAAGGTGCGGAGAGTATCAAGCGTTCCTTAGATGCCATCAACAAGCAAAGTGCGCGAATTGAAGACTTAACTTCTAAGATTCAGGCACGGGATTCAATGAATATGGCTTTAGTAATGAATTTGAAGCGTTCTTTGTCTGATGTCAATGATGAGGATGTAAATATTGAAGTCAAGAAAGGTGTCGTTTATGTTTCTCTTTCTGACAAAATGTTGTTCAACACCGCAAGCACCGTCATCAAGCCCAACGCTGAGAATGTACTATCAAAAGTGGCCAAGGTATTGAAAGATCACGATAACCTGGATATTTTGGTCGAAGGTCATACGGATAACGTACCTATGAAAACGGATTGCATCAAAGACAACTGGGATTTATCTGTTAAACGTGCAACATCTGTTGTTCGACGCTTAACTAGCAAGTATGAAGTTGATGCTGCCCGATTGACTGCTGGTGGTCGCGGAGAGTATGCGCCTAAAACATCAAACGAAACACGCGAGGGTCGTCAGGAAAATCGTCGCACAGAAATTATCATCATGCCTAAGCTTGATGAATTCTTCGAGTTAGCTGCTAAGAAGTAGTAAACGAACTAGAATATAGTTAATAAAATGAGCGCCCTTGAAAAAGGGCGCTTTTTTTATGTCCGCATATCATCTAATCGCTGTTGCAATTCAGCAGGCGGAGCGCATAATTTACGTCGTTTAATATCAATCCAGGCCCCTAAAATATTGATCTCGGCACAAAAGACCTCTTCTCCTTTGTAAATCCGATGAGTGAAGGAAAACATATGAGCCTCCCCTTTCGGTCCCTCGAATTTCGCTTTAGTCATCATGAAAACGGTATCGCCCCACTTGATTTCCCGGCGAAACTTGCATTGCTCCTCCATAAGAATCACGCCTACTCCCAACTTGGCTAAATCCTGAATAGATACCCCGATTTGATCGAGAAACTCCATCCGCGCTTTAGCCCCCCAATCATAATACACAGAATGTCTGAGGTGAATATTGGGATCTAAATCCGACCAACGAATATCTAATTGGCTTTTATACGGTAATTTCATCTGCTGTTCTTTTTAAATACAGGCAGCAATCTATAATTTTTTTACTTTTGGAAAGAACAAATCACCCCTTATGTCAGTCCTTCGATCTCAATTATTGTTGCTTCTTTTGAGTTTTGCAGCATTCTTGGACCTTCATGCTCAGCCTATTCAGAAACAATTGGACAGCTTAACTGCTATTTTAGAAGCGATGGATGCGCAAAGGAGCCAGGTATTATCGCAACTTGAAGGAGTGAAGTTGAATAAAATAAGAGTTGATCTCAAAGCCTGGGGCTTACCAGATTCCGCTTACATTACGCATTCGGCTATGATGCTATCCTATAATGAGGAGCACGAGCAAGCCAATTGGGTAGCGCATATCATCCTTCCAGATATCAAAGATGGAGCGGTCACCCGAACCAATGATTTCAGGCCTGACCCTAAAGTAAAAACAGGCACCGCTGTAGAGGCCGATTACTTTTTGAAATATCTTCAGGAAGACAGCAGCTATGTTTACGATGGTTTTGGATATGACAGAGGACACCTGGCCCCTTCAGCCGATTTTAGATGGTCGTACACGGCTCTGTCCGAGAGTTATTATTACTCCAACATGACTCCGCAGCGACCCGGATTTAATCGATATAGTTGGGCTGAGTTAGAAAACGCACTTCGATCATACGTGTATAATCATCCAGGCACGCAGTTATACGTAGTGAGCGGCCCCGTTCTTCATGAAGATTTGCCCGCGATCTCCCGGAGTGTAAATGGAGTCAGCATACCTGAATCTTATTTCAAAATTGCTGTGGATTTAGACCGGCAGCGAGGCATTGGTTTTATCATGCCCAATCGACAAATATCGGCCCCGATTGAGACCTTTGCGAAACCCATACGAGAGATCGAAGCGGAACTGGGCTATGATTTCGGATCTAACTTGCCGGCAGAGATTCAAGATAAGATTGAGACCCAAACAGAAGTTAAAATATGGCTCGATTTACCCGAGTCAGATGTGCAACCCCTTGACCCCACTCAGCTGAGCAAAGGCCATTTCAACACCATTCAGGCAAAAATACATATGGGAAAAAATCGGGAAATCATAGTCTGTGGTACTGTAGTTTCTATGCGAAAAAGCAAATCGGGGAACATTTGGATGAACCTCGATAAAAATTTTCCTAACCACGTGTTTTCCGCTTATATCCCAAAAGATAAAGTACTCGGTTTTCCTTTCAACCCCATGGAGCAATGGTCGCAAAAAGAACTATGTATCGAAGGAGTGGTACAAAATTTTGATAATATCCCAACCATAAGGATCGATCGATCCAAGCAGATAAGTCCGTTGTAAAGCCTGAGGTTTACTCCTTAAAAATTAAGAAAAACTCGGCTTCAACATCGATCGTCATTATACTTGAAAAGTCTAGGATGGGTGTTTCTGATCGCACTATGAAATCGACCTCTGAAGCATCGTCGATCTCACCTACGGAGATGGGGATGAGATTTATGGAACGCAAATTACTATCATATCCCGCAGAGCTTTCACTATTATATACAAAGCAATCAATTTCCAAACAAGCCTCCAAACTCAATCCCGAAGGAATATTACCGCCGAAGCGAGCAGCGACAAAAATTTGACCATTATTGTCTTCCTGCCATCCATCCAGATCTGAATCTTTATCTAATTTTTCAAAAACTGAAACACTCATACTTAATGGAATTGCCTTTAAAGGCTCTCCGGCTTTAATATTTAGCTCTTTGGCGATATCATTGAATTCGGGCTTCAGGTGAATCTTCCCTAAAGAAAAAACTTTAAGGGGCTCCGTTTCTAAAGAGGGATGAGTGGTAAAAGCAACATCATTGGTCAACTGAGAAAAAGCAACTCCAGTATGAGAAATATCAGTACCGATCAAGCTGATAAAGAAAAAAGCATTTAGAACCATGAAGTACGAGCGAAACATCATATAGTATTTGACTTACTATTAATATAACATAGATTATGCCAATGCCAAAAAACCCCTTAACCAATTGATTTTCAACTCCTAAATAGCTTTGCCACCCCTCTTTTTTTCCAATTTTTGGACAAACATTCTGATTTGTGGACTCTTACTCGTGTTTTGAAGGCGAATGGGTATTTGGGGGTGCCCCCGTCCTCGAGAGCGGCAGGCGCTCATCGGGCCGGGGTCGGGCTGTCCAGGGGTGCCGTCCTACGGACTCTCCTCTCTGCTCTTCGATCTGAGAGGAGACCCTTCCCATCCCTCACCCATTGGAAGTGAGAAAACAGGCGGTTTGAAATCAGATTAAAATAGCGACTTGCCCCATTCTGAGTATTTTTGTGGTAGTCTGAAATTCAGTAAGTCTAAACCGGCTAAACGCCAAACTCATGCAGCGCACCTCGCTTTCTATTGATATCCAGTTATTTCGCACCGGAGAATAAACCGATACCCTTCAATATCGCTAAACTTTTTGGATAAATCAGATCTTTTCAATTGGAACTCCATAGCTACTCCGTTATTTTCACCTACACCCGTGTACGAACTTTTGATTTCATCAATAAGAATCACTTCGGCCCCCTCCGATACAACTACTGGCGACAAGGCTCTACTTACACCTTTTGTACCCCCTCCCGTCTCTAGAGGATTTTATGCAATGACTGTCAGGTCGAAGCCCTCGGGCAGGGAGGAACTTTGAAGTGAAATGCGATATTGCACGGAATTATCAGACAAGGTGGTATAATTGATCCACCGCCTAGAGTTAGGGATGGTAATCTCTGTTACTGTATCTAGAAAAACAGGATCGAGCCCACTTAAATCCAGATCTATATACTCTTCCCCTATTAGGTCAATTAGTGCTACTTCTCTGAATTCAACGCGAATCGAATGCTGTCCCTGACCTTCGGTTTGCGCGTTGAGGGAACTATGTCCTATTCCCAGAATTAAAATAAGGAGGTAAAAAAGAAAGCACGAAATGATGTATCTCTCTCTTTTCAAAGTAGGCTGAGTAGTTAATTCAATTAAATATAAAAATTAAAGTATAGAATAAAGAAAATAACAGCCTGAAAACCCGAGCCGAATTTTTAACATGAAAAATCTTATTTAGGGAAATTAAATTTTCAGGGGGTCGAAACCGTATATATGACCTGAGCTGTATATTCGTCTGCATCCATCAATACAGATACCTCTCGAAAGCTATACTGAACAAAAATTTGATCTGTGTTGCCTGTGCCATTAAAAAATTCTAGTGGGATGTCTGAAATTTCCTGCCAGTTTGTTCCATTATTGACATTGGGTATAAATCCATTTCGTTTAACAAATAGCTTCAGGTTGGGATGCCAGTTCAAATCTACCTTATGAATTTGAACAGTCCAATCACATCGGTTTCGATTGAGACACTGATTTTGATGTGCAGGGTGGTTTGGGTCCCACCAGGGTTGTTGACCAGATATGCTACCAATCGTTTGTTGGTTAGGACTATCGTACCTCCCGGAAAAGTCTTCTCCGGCTATAAGAATATCTGAGGGAGAAATTTCATAATTCCAATCTGTTGGCGCTTCCAGACTAAACTCCTGCCCCGTCAAAGTGTAGGAGCTTAAACAAGCAAGTACAATAAGGATTAGTTGTTTAATCATCAGCTAAGGTATAAGTTACGACCAGTGGATTTGATCCACTTGTCAATCCAATATCATTTTCATCGTCAACAATAATTTCATAAATCAATTTATGACCTGTTCCCGGACCAGATCCCGTCTTGGCTCCTCTAATTCCATCCCCAATTATAGAAGGTGAAGATCTCAATTCTACGGGTCCAACAGGATTTGCCAACTGGCCTTCGGCTATACCTACCGGAGGGCCAAGTTCTACTTGAAGAAGCAAACCCGAGGGAAGGCTTCCCGATGAAAGTTCTGCATATAAAACGCGCGATGAACTTGCACTATTCAAGGCACAACTATAGTTTAAGTAGCGGGATTCATCTGTATCTGTAATAAACTCGCCTGCACCTGGAATGGGCGTAATCGACACCTCAAAAGTGACTGGTCCACTGTTGGGTTCAATAGCGACAAGGGCAATTTCAGGTATAACTAAGGAGACAAACTCATCCGTCGTTTGGCCGAACAGCAGAATAGGCATAATTAAGATACAAACAATTTGGAGTATACGCGTATGGGCCATATTTGAATATACGGTTTTAATTTTTAAAGCGAATTTTTTCTTCTTTCTCTTTCACCCTGAGCCTCACTTCTTTTTCCTCGCCGGGCTGGATAGAGAAACGGCCGGAGCTGGGAGTGATTTCAAAATGATCCAGCCATCCCGTGTCCATCACTTCATAACTCCATTCTCCAGGCATGAGTTGGCGGGCTTCAAAGGTACCATCTTGATTTACCTGGGTTAAAATATCTCTATTATTTCCTTTAAGTTTAATGATAATATTCGATGGCCGCTTCCTTTTCTTTACATCAAATTCCATTTTGCCGTTTATTTGTCCCGTAGTAGTAATGGAAATAGAGATTTCTTTTTCCTCACCGGGCCCTATGGTTATAGACTGAAAAAAGCCGTCTACAGGCTTGTCAAAAATATCCATACTACCCTTATCTATCACCAATTGATAGTCACCCGGACGCAAGCTTCTAAATTCAAAAAAGCCATCTTCATCTGTGAAAACAGTTTTACCTGCTAAGATCACTCCAACACCCTGAACATTCTGATTCTCTCTAGCTCTTATATATCCATTTAGCTTCGCCACATCCTTTCGTTTGGATATGCCCAATTGAATCTCATACATATAGGTTAATGAAAAAAAATAGTTTCTTTGATCGAGTGTATTTCTAAAAATATTGTAGCTGAAAAACCCATTGAAAGAGTGAGGTCCTAACTTAGCTTCAATACTGGCGTTAAGTAAACTACGATCTTCGTTTACCTGCTCCAAAAGGAAATTATTCCTATAATTGATTGAGGCTCTCAAACTTCGATTCAGTTGAGCTGAAAGGTTTGCTCCATATAGAAAAAAGTCAGTTAGACTTTGGTCATATCGGTTGGTTCGCAAGAACTGAACTAAGCCTCCCATTTGCAACCATGAGGTTACCCTGCCATTTACTTGTGTTTGGGCGTTCAGTGTAGTTTGAGTTGAAAATTCGGCTTCAGCCAGCAAATTATCGGTTTGCCCAATTTCAAAATCAGAATTCCATTGGATGTGCTGGTTGCGCAGACGGTATCTCAAACGCAAATTGTTTTCAACATAATCAAATCTTTTCGGCTCAAAACGGTCTTCGCCTGTTCTCCTCACCCCGCTAAGTAATAGAAAAGAATAATCGGACAGGCGATAACTCAAATTGAGAATTTGGATACTCGTGAACGGGGCTGCCACCTGAAAAGTATCTAGTGCTGGCGTCGAAAAGTTAATATTCGCATTGTAACTTACATTCCATCTATTGATTCTGTACGAAATATTTGAGTTTATAATTTTTGAATTGGTGAAAAATCCCTGAAAATTTTGATCAGAATACAAGACATTGAGGTTGACAGCCAAATCATTCCATTTGGACCGAATATCTGTAGTAAATCCAAACCCCAAGCTTTCTTCTTGTTGGCTGCCCGCGAATTCGGCTTCTAGTCGAAAATTAGGAGCATTAAATTCAGATCCGAGACCAATTAAACTCGCTGTTGGATTCTCTCGAAATCCTTTAGACAATCCAGTCAAGGTGAAATTCCAAGAATCATTGAGGTAGTACTTAGTCCGCAAGGAGGTGATCCGATTGATATTTTGATTGAAACGAGGTTGATGATGAACAAACTGCACATCCAGGTCCTTCCAGCGGCGAGTAATACCCACCCCTCGCGAAAATCTTCCAAACTCAAGCAGCCGGCTTACCCTAAACGAATGATCGCCTAATAGTAAGGTCATATTGGGTTGTTGATAAGTCAAGGAGTATTGATCAAAATTTCCAAGACGAGTGACCTGAAACTGATTGGGACCCCGAAGAAAAAATTTTAAGTTTCTCTTCCCTTCCTGATCTATCGCTCCGGCACCCTGCGCTACAACTTGATAAGCATATTCATATTCACCAGAGTTCCTGGCGCCAACATAGGATCCACCTACTTGAATCGGAAACCGAAAATAGGGATCGAATTCTCCCTTATTTTTAGGGAGAACTTTTGTCGAACTCATTAATCTTCGGTCCCAATCTGCGGATTCAATCGACAACTCCAGATCGACGTAAAAATCGTATGCCTTAGTATTCGCCATATTCTCAGGTGCTGTTGCTTGAACTGAGATTGCTCTTTTTTGACCCGCTGCAATTACGATGGTATCGCCCTGCTCTATTGATCCTCTGCTCGATTTTAGAGATACGGTATCCCAGGCGTTGCCATCATTACTCAAAAGATAAGTAAAGGTCGCGACTCCCCCTTCCTGAATTTTTTCCGGCGATTCCACCAACTCTGCAGATACAGAAGTGATTCTTGGAATCTCCACATTCACTTCCTGGGATACGCTAAGCGTAGAGTCTGTGGCAGACGAAGCCTGAAAAATGAAAGGCTGCATTCCCGGTTCAACCTGAGTGCGAGCTTCTACAACGAATACAACTAATGTAGAACTTTCCTGGCCTAAAGAAATTGGGAGTTGGGGACTTGATATTACCTTCCAGGATGCAGAGGGTAAATTAACGCTAACATTCAGCTTGAGTGAATCTTCGGTACTATTTAGTTTGAATACGAAAGACTCGTGGGATGCGGGCTGCATTTTTTGGGGAACGCGAAGAACTTCTAATGTGAGCTGTGCACTTAGAAAAGTCGTAAAAAAAAGAAGTACTAATAAGGAAACAATAACTTTCATTCATCAAGATCCATTTTAAGTCTATATCCAAAAAGACCAAAATTGTTTGTTCGCACAATAACATTTCCCTCGAATAGGCCCGTTCGTTCCTCAGCATCCAAAGGAAGCTTTACTTTTCGGCATAAGCCAGGGTATAATTTTACAGGTGTATCTCCTTGAAATTTCAATTGCTCGCCCTTGGAATTAAACATCTCAAGTTCAAAAGTTGCCCGAATCAAACGTGTCGAGGGATTAGTCATATGAAGAATTAACTCTGAGCTTTCAGGGGCGTAATAAACAGAATCAAAACCTATATCCCCATCTTCGCCGCCAATATCAGATATGATTTGAACAGCATAACGAAAGTTGGTATTTAGTTTAACTCCTCCTTCAACATTTGATGTATCGATTTCAGGGACATTCTCCACCATGATGAAAGACCAAAAACTACCATTCTGGGCGACGCTCGAAGGCTTTTTAATCACATATTGGATTTCTACGCTTTCATCGGGTGATACGACTTCCTCGACCGAGGATATAGTGATCCAGTCAGCATTGGAACGCAAAGCCTCTCCCGCTGAAACGAAAGTAGTCCCCTTATCGCAATCCATAAAAAGATCCGACAAATAAATTCGTACTCTTTGTTCCTCTTTCCCCATATTTTTCAAACGAATAACACCCCTATCATTATCCAGATTAGATAAATCATGTTGGTGACTCAGTCCATTCGTTACGACTATACGAGCCTGAAGGCTGAAAATGAAACAGCTGAAAAAAATAATTGAGAGCAATTTTTTCATAACTATTGTCTTTTTTTTTCAAAGATACCACTTATCAAATAGCCTACATTGGGTAAAATGATTCATATCCTCTAAAATTAAAACTCATTTTAAGGAAAATTGACTATAAAGGCCTCTGAGCTAACTTACCTGAAAATAAGTAAGCCTATTTGATATACATTAACTCGCTCTAATTTTTAAAAATATAATCCAGTTTTGCCCATCCAAACTTTATTACCTAAAGCAGAGGTAAGTCACTCCTCGCTTAAAGTGTAAGTAAGTGTTATAGGGCTATCTTGATTGCCAGGTTCAAAGTTATTTATATCTGTAATTTTCAATTCGTAATTTAATTGATACCCTTGAGTTTCTTTGTTGGTTCCTGTCCAACAGACGCTATTAATTCCACCTAATAAGTTGGCCTGGGCGGGAGCATATCGTAAAGATAAAAGAGTAGTGTAAATATTCCCCTCCGCTCCGGCGTGCTCAAACTCTCCTGGCTCAATAACTAACTCAATATCCCATCCACTTCCCTCCATTCCGCTCACATTGACTGAAATTTTATATTGTTTCCAGGGATTAGATGAAAGTGTAGTGTAATGCAACCTATTTTCGGAATTAGATGCCAGAACAGTTCCATTGTTGATAGCATCTCCAGCTTGAAGTCCACTTCCAAAGTTCGCCTGGAGTACAATATCTACCTGGTTTGTTGAAACCACATCCAACAACACAACATCCTGAAAATTAACATTTACATCATGGGATGCCACATTAGAGCCCTGAGCTTTTACGGCTGAAATGCAAACTCCGAAGAACGCAACACTCGCAACTAGTAAAAAAAAATTCCGAAAGAAAACCATTTAACATTATTTATAATTCTAATAATATGAAATGGCAAAACCGTGCCAACTCAACTGAATTCAGATAACCCACTGAAAATCAGCGTCGAACAATATTTAAAGAAACTCAAAAGTTCCAAATGATGGAAACGGATCCAAAATACAAAAATCGCATTTCTGTTATAGCGCAAGAAGTTATTCCCATGGAGCAATAAAGGGTCTATTGGAAACTTTCAAGACTGAAACACCATGGATTCCAAGGGTAGATATGTATCAAGATCAGTTAAACGAGTAAAAAGTGCAGGCTTGGGGATAATTGGAGAGCATATTATTTCTTTTTAGCCCCAGCAGTTTTTGTCTTACGTTCCGCTTTTTTCTTTTGGTTTTTCCCCTTTTTTTTCTCCTGCTTTGCTTTTTTTGCCGCTTTCTTTTTTTCAGCCTCTTTCTTCGCTTTTTCTTTTTGCCGCTTTTTCTCTATTTTCTTTAATCGCTTTTCTTCTTTTTTATTCAAGCGTTCGAGGACCTCCTCGCTTTGAAGTTCTTTTAAGGCATTTTTTCCTATCCAGTTGGACGTCGCGTCTTTTTTGCCCTTTAGTTTCTTAGCCAGATTAACGGCATCTTTATTTAAATGGATCGTACGCTTTCCTATTTGCCGAAGGGCCCAATTAACGGCGCGTTTGACGTAGTTCCGTTTATCTGTGGCATGTTCTTCAATAACGTCCAGGTACTGCAGGAAGTGGTCATCTTCTTTTTTCTTGTGGTGAATGCATGTAGCAACTATTAGGACAAACCCAGCTCTTTTCACAAAGGCATCTTTGTGGTCAATCCAGTCGACAATCAGTTCTTCCACGTACGGCAGTTTTTGAAAAAGATACCCACAAAGTTGATCTACTTCATCCCATGATTGAAGATTTTCCACCCATTGATCTGCCTCTTCTCTTTCCATTTTGTCAGGTTCTGCAACCAGTCCTGCTAAAATACGACCTTCATGATGGCCCAGGCTCCATAACTGTGAAGCCATTTCGTGATCCTTTCCAATATTTTTGGCCAAAAGTTTCAATTTTGGCATGCGCACACCAATAGCTTGCTCAGTATTAACGCCGAGCAATTTCATCTGTTCTAAGTAGGTGGGATCAGCTGCTCTTTCTAAAGCAGCTTTTATCTCTTTTAATTCCATAAACTGTTTTCAATGTTGTCATTGAATGTAATAAAAATTGTTAAAATAACCAATTTATTTTACGATAAAAAATGAGAGAACAGTAAAAAGTAAAAAGCAAATCTAGCCCTATGCCATATTGGTGAATACTTGCTGAACATCTTCGTCATCGTCCAGTTTGTCCAATAAATCCTCCACCTCTAGCGCCTGCTCCTCCGAAAATTCAACAGGTGCGTTTGGGATTCGCTCGAGTGCTGATTTTGTCGGTTCAATCCCGCGACTCTCCAATGCTGAAGATAAGTTGCCAAAGTCTGTATAATCTCCCACAACATATAAGGTGTCGCCATCCTTCTGGATTTCTTCTAAACCAGAGTCGATCAATTCCAGTTCTAATTCCTCAAGATCAACATCATCATTTGACTCGACCTCAAATATGGCCTTGCGGTCAAATAAATAATCCAGAGATCCCGTAGGCACAATGGAGCCTCCTGCCTTATTGAAATAGCTTTTTACGTTGGCTATAGTTCGATTGGGATTGTCCGTTGCGCATTCAATGATCATTAACGCTCCGTGTGGTCCTTTTCCTTCATACCTAAGCTCCTCATATGACGCAGCATCTTTGCCTGATGCCCGGTCAATAGCGGCCTGAATATTATCCTTCGGCATGTTTTGCGCCTTGGCATTCTGAATAGCCACTCGCAGTGCTGAATTCATTTCCGGGTCTTCCCCACCCTCCTTAGCGGCCACCGTAATGGCTCGAGCTAGTTTGGGGAAAACCCGGGACATTTTCGCCCATCGCTTTTCTTTTGCTGCACGTCTATACTCAAATGCTCTTCCCATATAAAAAACTGAATTTAGTCTAAAATTATCACTTTTTCCTGACTTACAAGTTTGCCTTTTTGGTCAATTATCCGCAACACATATAAACCGGACTGTGAAGGTGCTTCCAGTTTAATTTGGGATTGATTTTCATGAACGGATTGTGTTTGCAGTCGACCTGTAGCATCCACCCATTCGAAAGTCATTCGCTGAGCGGGCAGATCTTTGGTTCGAACCAAAACAGATTCACCTATTCTAACGGGATTGGGAAAAATAACTGCCGAGGTGAGAGACGGACCCGATGCGGATGTCCCTGATACCATAAAGGAAAACTCCGCTGTACAATCATTTGCATCCGTTACCGTCAGTTGATATTCTCCAGAGGATAAATTCGATATACTATCTGTGGTTTCGCCGGTGTTCCACTCATATTCATAGGGCGGCAAGCCTCCGGCAATCACCACCTTGATAAAGGCTCCATTAGAACCATCATCACCAATATTGCGGCTTTGGACTACAATTTCACTTAAAATCGACAAGTCCAAAGTGAGCAATTCATTACATTCTTCCGGGTCACTATTTTCTATGAAAATTTGATAGGTTCCCGATCTGTCATAAACGAGTCCTTCTATTTCAACGGATTCTCCATTGCACAACAACAATTCTTCGCTAGATGCCACAGGTGGAGTGATCACTGCGCGCTCGGTACTCACGAGGTTGACCGTACAATTATCATCCGAAATTAACCTGGCTGTCACATCAAAAGACAGAGGGCGATTATAGCTTATGGAAAAGGTGTCTTGAGTGTAAGTTGGAAATTGTTCATCGAGAAAACTGCCCGCCTCAAGGGTCCAATTGTAAGGAGGCTCACCGAAAAACTCAACTTTGATTTCGCCATCTCGACCAGAACAAACTTCTTCAATCGGTAATAATTGAAATCCTGGCAAGGGTAAGCCTGTTACCACTACTGTATCCGTTGCAGAGCAATTGGCAAGTTGGTCGATAACGCGGAGTCGATAAACAGTGGTTCCCTCTTCCACTGAAATCGTTGGATTTGCAACATTTGGAGTGCTTCCTGTCCACACATATTGATAGTTAGAGCCCGTTCCGCCCCCTGCCGTAGGGTTTCCACCCAGTTCAACCAATTCGCCTTCGCAAGCTGTTATGTCTGGTCCCGCCTCGGCATCGACCTGAAGATAAACCTCAAAAGTGACATCAACACTCTCTCCCACGCATCCCGCAGTATCCCGAGGGAAAAACGTGACGGTCGCTGCTCCTTGTGGAATTCCGGGAATAAGAAATAAGTCTTGGTTAAATACCTGCCCTCGTCCATCTGCAGGCCGCACTAATCCCTGACTGGAAGTGACTCGCCAAAACACTTCTTCGATTCCAGGACGATTTGAGAAGTCGATAAAGGCATTTTCTCCATTGCACAGGCGTCGAAGCGTTGGAGAGATAGAAAAAGGAAGTGGCTCGCAACAAAACACTTGCGTATTCAAATTAAGAGGTTCATCAAGGCTACACCCTCTAAATTCGCCGGCAGCGATCTCTCCATCCCCAAAAGTAGTCACCCCTACATCAGCCGGCACAAAGTTGCCGTTAGGACAATCTTCATTACTGAAAGCTCGTACCGAAAAGGAAGCCGTCCACATATCCGTGGAGTCATTCATACAGCCTACCCCATCACCTATACTAATCCCCGGTGAATTGGGCGGTGATGAGTTATTTGTAAAAAGCCAACCAGCCGGAATAGGTGTTCCTCTCAGATACCCTTTATCTGGATTGTCGTAATTGTATCGAACAGTTCCCCTAGGATACCAGTTCCAACGACCGTTAGATACAGGTCGCGGCTCTTCAATTATGGCTGGCGCCCGCTCATCATCGAAAGAAGAGGGATCCCATGCCGGGCCGAAAGTCGGAATAATTCCAGAAATCCGATTGCAATTATCCTTATTCCAGTTTCTTAATTCATATCGAAAAGTCACTGTTTCTCCGGGCTGGTAGGGGCCTTCAAGGGGCGATCCAAAGGAGGTAGCTATGGCATATAAGGTATCATCTTGATTGCACTCTTGCGGATCTGAAATTAGTTCAGTACAAATATCAAAATCGCCATCATCACCAGAGATATCTGTCAGCGCTAATTTATATGTGGTATTGGGAATGACTTGCATGAAAAATTCCAGTTCTCCATTCATCCCCTGCTCACATCGTATCGTATCGAGATTGGCACAATCTCCTCCAAAGATGGCCACTTTGGGAAAGCGCAATTCATCGCTTGTTACGGCTACTCTGAGGAATCCGGATATTTCGTCGGTTTGGATTTCGTACCACACGGTTCGCGAATTCAAGAAAAAGCAATTCGGCCCAAAATTCGTAGGGCCAAAACTTGCCTGTTCATTGCATCCGGGGACACATATTTCCCCACCATCCGTTTCCAAATTTATTATTTCAGGAGCCACGCAAAGATCATTAACGGCGCAACCGCCTGACGGCCCTTTTTCCTCAAAACATAATTCAAACTCCTGCGCGTTCCCATCAGGATGGCTCAGCATAATGAAATACTGTCTTCCGGGCACTAAGCCATTAAAGACAGCCAGACCTGTCGAATCAAAACAGAAGCCATCAAGGGAATTAAAGGTTTGAATACAGTCATTATTAGGATAAGTTCCCAGCATAATTGCAACATCTGAATCCGTTTCAAGATTACTTACCTGAATTTCAAGCGTATTCTTTCCACTGCTTAATCGTCCCTGATACCAAACGGAGTGAATATCTGCAAATGGGCAAGATGCATTATTGAAGTCAAAGGTGGCATTTTCGGTCGTCCCCGCAATGCATCCATCAAAAGAAACCAACTCTGGAAAACAGCGATAATCATTGGGCGGATCCAGGTTTATTTCCGGGTTATTAATACAAAGTGTGAAGGAGTTTTGATAATTAATAGGGAAAGCAATATTGATATAATATCGCTCACCCACTTCCAGAATATTGCCTGCGCTCAATTCATTGGTGTCGCAGGCTAATTCGAATGATGTAGTCGGCGTGCAAATCGGGGGTTCCATACCATAAACAGTGATGAACGCATTTGGTCCTCCCTGAGTAGCTATAGAGACATCTATATCTGTACCCTGCGCAACGAAGGTAAACCATACATTTCTGGCAAAAGCGGGAGCACAGGATCCGTTCCTCAATTGAAAAGTCGCATTTGCGAACGGATGTACCGAACAATTCCCATTTAGATCTGTCAGCTCACTTGCATCAATGCACGTATTATTAATCGGCTGACCTACTAATATCGCACTCAAAAAAGCCATTAAAAAACCAAGGAGTAGAAAACGCTTCATATTCATACACTTTAATTATCCCCAATATAAGCCAAAGAAATTTGCAAGATAATTATCAAAACAAATTTTATACGAAAGATAAAAAAATTATTACTTTTGTCATCCTCTAAATTTGGGATATTAGCTCAGTTGGTTTAGAGCACTAGCTCGACAAGCTAGGGGTCACTGGTTCGAGTCCAGTATGTCCCACAAATTAAGGGGGATTAGCTCAGTTGGCTAGAGCGCTACACTGGCAGTGTAGAGGTCATCGGTTCGAATCCGTTATCCTCCACTTTTCTTTCGGGGCGTAGCTCAGTCCGGTAGAGTACACGTCTGGGGGGCGTGGGGTCGCTGGTTCAAGTCCAGTCGCCCCGACTTATCGAGGAGCCGTTCTTTGCAGGACGGCTCTTTCTTTTTTAATATCATCTAACAGGATAAGCCTGACCTCATTCGTTTACTCATTATGGACAAAAAAGAAGTTAAAGAAAAGCTCAAGCTTAAAATTACTAAGACAAAAGAAAAAATTTTGTCTTATGAAGATATGTCGGGGCCCGTCACTCCGGATGTATCCATTGGTCGAGTTTCCCGCATGGATGCCATTAATAATAAAAGCATTGTGGAATCTGCTTTACAAAATGCAAAGGAACAACTCCATTTACTCGAATATGCGCTCAAACACATCGACGATGACGATTTTGGTCTATGCAGACGCTGCGGTCAAAAAATTCCTGCAGGACGGATACTTGTTTATCCGGAAAGTGCCTTATGTGTAAGGTGTGCTGACTAGCTTACACCAAACAATTATCTGTTTTTTAGTATAAACTAAAGCTCGCGTAAAATATATTATAAGTTTTTTCTTAAATATTTGGTTTTTTACGCTAATTGCCTTATACTAAAGTTAAATCAAAATAAGACTTTTATGGCCAAGTGTTTTGCCTTAGTGGGATGGAGTTTACCCGTAATAGAATCAGTTAAGAAAAAAGGACTCCCTTTTGTAGTTATCTCTTTTTCAGACTTTGAACCTTACGCGAAAGAGCACGATATTCCTTTCGTAAGTTACGATTTGAAAACCTGGAGTGATCAATCCAATGCGTTATTATTATCTGAAAAGCTGGCTGCCTTTGGTGCAGATGTTGCTGTCCCCTTATTCGAGGAGACCGTGGAATGGGCCGGCGCTTTAAATAGCATATTCCGGAATGACCCCAGAGTATTAAACCGTGCGTATTTATTTAGAGATAAAGCTATGATGAAGAGAAAAGCTCTCTTGTATGGCTTGCGCGTGGGATATTTTGAAGTTATTTCTAACAAAGAAGATGCGCACCGGTTTTTAAAGCGGATGAATGCCACGAATCTGCAGTTGCCAGGTGAGGAAGACTCTTGGGCACATATGAAGCCTTTTAGTGCCGCAGGAACGGTCGGTCACAGATTCATCCGATCTCACAAAGACATTGATGAAAAAGCAAAAGATGGAGACTTTCCGTGTATGATCGAAAGTCATCTAGAGGGACAAGAGTTTTCATGTGAAGCATATATTCACGGTGGAGAAGTCGTTTTTATGAATATCACTGAATATGTAAAACTAGGCTTTTCGAATTATGTGCCAGCAGGGCCAAAATTAGAAGGAAAACGAGATAAAATCATTGCTGAGATCAATAAGTTGGTCAAGGGCTTTGGAATAGAGTATGGAATGATTCATCCAGAATGGTTTTTAACGACCGACGACGAACTTTTCTTTGGTGAAGTAGCATGTCGTATTCCCGGTGGACATATTTTAGAGTTAGTTTCAGATGCTTATGATTTTGACGCTCTGGCTGCTTTTGTCCAGATTCATGACCCTTCACTCAGTAAAGAAGAAGTTGCAAGCCTATTTCCATCAGAATTCCCCAATAAGTATGTTGGAAATGTTATGGTCTTCCCGCAGAAAGGAGAAATCACAAAATTAGAAGTCCCTGAGGAGTTGATGGAAGAGCCCTATTTTAAGGATCATAATCTTGTACCCCCCATTTCCAGACAAAAAGTGGATAATCGGGAGGGATTTGGCAATCACTTTGGAACGATAAATTTCTTAGGTGAAGATCCTGAAAGAATGAAGGAATTACTTGAACATTACCAGGACGTTAATTTTTACGTTTAGTATAAACATTTAAAAAAAGCTATTTGAACACAACAGAAGACGTACAAGACAGACTGATTTTAGCTCTACAAGAATTGAAATCAGCAGAGGGTTTTATGCGAGAAGATAAAGTCTATCGCTTCCTTAGCCAGACTGAAAAAAATCTGCAAGAAGCGGAAGGCGTAGAAAAGGTATATAAGATTATGCCTGAAATTATGGAGGCGGGTCTATTTGCCGGCTCCATATGGGAGCATCCACAAGATTTGATACCTCGGTTGGTTGGCGGCACACTAAAAGCTGGTACTCCAACCTCCACTTTTGAGTTGCTCAGTGAGTTACGAATGCTGGCCCTTGCAGAAGGTAGAGTACAAAATGAGACAATGCATCCCTTGGAAGCTGACGCTTTTTTGGAAAAAGTCATTGTGCTGAACCTGAATTTAGTATTTGGCAGTTTAAATGAGTCGGATCGCGTCGAATTCTCAAAAGGTGAATTGCGAAAAATAAAAGCAGTTTTCGAGTTCATTATACAACGAGTTGAAATCGACGGAGTAAAGGACGGAGTGGCTGAAGAGTTAAAACTTGTCGCCCATCAAAGGCCCATTTTTACTGAACCGATTCGCAGTTTAATTGCTCTTTCCCATCAATACTTTCAATTGGATTTGGATAGATCCGCGGATCAACTGCTACGCAAATTTAGCGACGCAGTTTACGGCCCGACTGAAAAAAGCAGTAGCTTATCACCCGAAGAGTATAGACAGTATTTACTAAGCGCTGATGCAGATCAACTGGGAAAAGAAGGGTTAGCGTTAGCTCAGAGCATGGAGGAAACGGGCTTAGTTTGTAAATCACATGTGGTTCTTTTGCAACATCTCTTCAGGATGGAAGACCTTGATCTAATTGCAAAGACATTAGGTCTTAATGAATACGGCACAATAGAGTTGAAGAGGCATTGGGAGTTTGTAAACACTTTCATCGAAAATTACAGCACCATTAACTATGCACAAGGAGTGCTGGGCCTGTCCAATGTATTAAAGAAAGGGCTATTTACGTCATCATCGGTGCTTCAGGCCCTCCGACATTTGTTTAGTATCCGACTCAATCCGAGAGTGCAGCGCCATCTCGTAGAAAGTCGGCATGAAGGATCTGAAAAAGATGCTCATTCCCTTCTTATTGGGGGTACTTTAAGTTTATTGGGAAATCCACTTGGTGTAGGTCAGGGTATGAACCCCACTTGCCAATCTGCTCGAGGCTTGAGCTTATGGAGTCAATTCTCTCCGGAAAAACTTATCAATCTCATTATTACGGCTGCGGTCGAGAATAACCTGAGGTTCCGGTTCGAAGGAGACGTCCTTGAATCCGATCTTTTATTAAAAGGATTGGCTACTGAATTTGATCGTTCTTTGGACCCCGTGTCCGTAGTACTGGTTCCCCATCTCGATAAGGTATACAACGAAATGATGAAGCGAGCAGCGCATCGAGGTGAGGATCCACACAAATGGGTGAATCCTTCTTTTTATGGGCATTGGATACCCAATGGGTTTATTTCTGCCTATAATTATTTGACGCAATCGATTCATCAATACGATCAATTTGTTCGAACCTTTTACGCGGCCTTCCATCCGTCTTACAATGGGGGTAAGCAGATTATATATCCGGTTCCAACGGGACTTTTTATTACCAACGCCAAGGCAGAAATGCTGGGTTTTCACGCTGTATCTATTCTTCGTGTCAGTGAAGACCCTGAAGGAAAAATGCGTGTGTACTTTCTCAACCCAAATAATGAAGGTCGCCAGGATTGGGGGCAAGGAATTAATCCCACGATCCATGGTCATGGGGAAGAGGCCGGCGAATCCTCGCTACCTTTCGCTCACTTCACCGCAAGAGCCTACGCTATTCATTTCAAAAGCACAGGTATTGAAGAGCGCAAACTCAAGGTCCCTGCTGAAATTGTAAATCAAGTTTCCGAACTGGCTAAGAATAGCTGGGGGAAAAAGTATATTTGGACGTAAAAAAAGATTAGATGCACAGACACGTCTCCTTTATTGAGCTTAGCAAATCCGCCCTTAAAACGAATTTTAACTTTATTCGAAAAAAGATCGGCGACCATAGAAAGATTTCAGCAGTCGTAAAAGCGAACGCCTACGGACACGGGATAGATACTTATGTGCCGATGGCTGAAGCCTGTGGCATTGATCATTTTGCGGTATCTTCCTGTTTTGAAGCCGAAGAGGTAAAGTTGGTATGCAAAGACACCTCAGACATTATGATCATGGGTATTTTTTACCGTCATGACTTACCCTGGATTCTCGAAAACAACATTGAAATTTACGTTTTCAACTATGACCGACTGCCTGTCATTTTGGACTTCGTAAAGCAACATGGCGGTCCAGCTCGCATTCATATTGAAGTCGAAACAGGAACGAATCGCACGGGTATGAGTACCGAAGATATTAAAAAGTCGATTCGTTTTCTGAAAGAACATTCCGAATCCTTCATTTTGAAGGGAGTTTGCTCTCATCTAGGGGGGGCGGAGTCTTTCTCCAACCGGTTTCGACTGGATCGTCAAATCACAGAATTTGACCGCATAAAAAA
>Ga0209942_1000638_pt1 | contig 20437 bp, 18 predicted proteins | sample SalPonR1_A_D2_MG_FD_185695 | JGI IMG/M metagenome (GOLD analysis project Ga0209942, IMG submission 185695) | Salt pond soil microbial communities from South San Francisco under conditions of wetland restoration - Salt Pond MetaG R1_A_D2_MG... ...
GAAAAATATGGATAATAGCTTTAGGACGCTTACATCGCCAAAGATAAATATTAATTTTATGTTGGTCTAAGCTTTTAATAATTATTTTTTCCATATGACCCCCTTGATACTATATTTTATCATAATTATGAGGGTATAAAAAGAATATTAATAATATTATTACAAAACTTAAGCATTTTATAATTATCATCTTTTTTAAGATTTCTTTGATGAAACAGTGTAAAATTGAATAACTTTCTGTTATAATAATATTGAAAGGAGAGTTTATGAAACTTAATTTTATTTTAATTTTAATTGGTTATTTATTAGGATCAATACCTTTTGCTTTTATAGTAAGTAAGTACATAGGTAAAATTGATATCCGTAATCATGGTAGCGGTAACGCAGGGGCAACTAATGCTTTTAGAGTTTTAGGACTTAAAAGTGGTTTACTAGCATTTATAGGTGATTTTTTAAAGGGGTTTATTGCTGTATATATTGGTATGAGACTCACTAATCTAAATGGTGGACTTTTAACTGGACTTTTTGCAGTTATAGGACACTGTTATCCCATTACATTAGGATTTAAAGGTGGTAAAGGTGTTGCAACAACTGCTGGTATTGTAGTTGCTGTTAATCCTTTAATGGCATTAATTCTTATGGTAATAGAATTTGGAATAATATTTACTACGCGTATCGTATCATTAGCTTCAATTAGTGCAGCAATATTATTTCCAATCATAAGTTATTTCTTTAAAATGGAACGAAATTTTATTATATTGTCAGTTATTCTTGGTCTTTTTGTTATCTATCGACACCGAGGTAACATTGTAAGATTACTAAATGGTACAGAATCAAAATTTAAGTAAAACGAAGGAGTATATTTTATAAATATGCTCTTTTTTTTTTAAAAAAAAGATGATTAAATGTATTAACATTAATCATCATATATACTTATTTTGAACTTTTAATAATTATTATAACGTCATTATTGTTTTTGGTATTTTTCTACATTTAACTGAAATAATTCTTGTCTAAATTTTTCAATAGAATCATTCATCATAAAACTATTATTTATAAGCTCATTGTAATAAGTAGAAAAAGTTTCTTTAAAATGATATTCTGAATTATTAAGCATTATATTCTTATAGGTTTCTTTAACATCTTTTCTTAACTCACCGTCTTCTTTAAAAATATCAATATAGTCCGTTCCGTATAGTATATAATCAATGTTACTAATATAGTAACTGTAGATTTTTGGATATAGTTTCGAATCAGGATATTTATTTAAAAAACTTTCTGTTAAGGATATATTTTGTCTTATATATTCCCATTGAATATTTATACTCTCATTAGGATTATATAAATTAATATTTATAATTCGAAAATCTTTTAATTCTTGATTCAAACGATGTTCATACTGTGAGAAAAAATTGTGATTAATACTAATATGATATTTTCCATTATTGAATTCTAATGAGTAGCCACCACTATAAAGTGTCATCAACTTATTTTTAAGAGCTAAATCATTTAATTGACGCAAATTGCTCTCAGTAATTATTTTACCGAATTTTTTCACTAATTCATTTTGTATATTTTCGTTTTGTATCATCTGATCATGAACACTTAGTTTTTCATACTGAAAGTTTATAAATTTTATCAGTAGTTCATTTAATGTAATATCATTTATACTACTAGCTCTTAAATATATAAAATTTAATACTTCAGACTCACTCGGACTAAGTGCTAATAATTGATTATAATCACTTATTACTCTAACTGAAATTTTTTCTTCTAATGCTTTTGGCTCTGTTTCATCTTTTTTACTTGACGGATTATCATTAACTAATTCATCATTCAATTGATTATTGTTGATAACAAACTTATATATACTAAAAAGACTTACAATTATAATAACTAGTAAAAGAAAGATTATGATATACTTCTTCTTTTTCATTTGATCCTTTCTATAATCAATAGCTACATGTTCATCTTATATGATTGTATCATTTAAATCTTAATTTTTAAATAAATTATTTTTGAAATTAAGATTATTTATGTTATAATTTTAAAATACAAGTGTTTGTCATAGGAATACAGATTGGAGTTATAAGAATGAATACATTGGTTAGCACAAGAAATAGCAATAATGAAGTATCATATCCAGAGGCCATCCTAAAAGGAATTTCTAAAGATAAAGGACTCTTTGTTCCACAGTCATTTAAAACCATTGATTTTTCTAGGGAAAAATTTATGAGTATGTCATATGAAGAATATGCTTTTGAAATTTTAAAGGTTTTTTTAGATTCTATTCCAGAAAATGAATTAAAACAGATTATTCAAAAGTCTTATAGTAATAAATTTGATGATGAAGCGATTGTACCAATAAAGGCAATTAATGACCGGTTTATAGTTGAATTGTTTCATGGCCCTACACTGGCTTTTAAGGACATGGCTTTATCAATATTACCTAATCTGTTACAATATTCAAAAAAGATTATGAATGAAAAAAATAAAACAGTAATACTGACAGCTACTTCAGGGGATACAGGAAAAGCAGCACTAGAAGGCTTTGCTAGCATTGAAGGCATTGAAATAATAGTGTTTTATCCTAAAGATGGGGTTAGTCCTATCCAAAAAAAGCAAATGTTAACTCAAGAAGGAAACAATGTACATGTTTTTGGCATTGAAGGAAATTTTGATGATGCACAAAGTGCCGTAAAAGAATTATTTAATGATCAGTCATTTAATCAAAGGTTAAATGAGAATAAGTGTAGTTTCTCTTCGGCTAATTCTATTAATATCGGCAGATTATTACCTCAGATAGTATATTATGTTTCTTCATATTTTGAACTGATTAAAAGAGAAGAAATTGTTTTTGGTGAAAAAGTTAACTTTGTCGTACCGACTGGTAATTTCGGGAATATTCTAGCTGGAAAATACGCGAAAGAACTTGGCTTACCTATCAATAATTTCATCTGTGCAAGTAATGAGAACAATATTCTAACGGATTTTATAAATACAGGCACCTACGATTTAAATAGAGAATTTATTAAAACAATCTCCCCTTCTATGGACATTCTTATTTCAAGTAATTTAGAGAGGCTATTATTTTATTTATCAAATCATAATGCTGAAAAAGTAACTGCATTAATGAACAACTTAAAATCTAATAAAGAGTACACTATTGACAAATCTATGAAAAAAAGAATGGAAGATTTTAAAGGTTATTACACAACAGAAGAAGAGACTAAACAAACGATAGATTATGTATTTAAAGCATATGATTATCTAATGGATCCACATACGGCTGTGGCTTATAATGCTTATAATAAGTATCTAAATGAAACTGAAGACCAAAACAAAACTTTGATTTTATCGACTGCTAGTCCATTTAAGTTTCCTAGAAGTGTTGGAGATGCCATTGGTGTACATGAACCAACTAAGGCTTTCGATTTAATTAATGAAATTTCTGAACTCGCTTCAATTGATATTCCTAGGAATATTAAAGGGTTAAAAGATAAAAAAGTAGTTCACAAAAGCAACATTAAAATTTCAGAAATGGAAGATAAAATTTTGAAAATTTTAAATATATAGTTTTAATTTTTTAGGTTGACAATTAATAACACTATGGTATAATTTTAATTGTTGACATTTGGGAGTAGATGGGTGCTGGTGTGCCCACTGGTCTTCAAAACCAGCTTGAGGGGTTCAGAGCCTCTTAGATGAGTTCGATTCTCATATATTCCCGCCAAAAAAAGTAGAACCCTAAGATGGGTTCTATTTTTTTTGCGTTATAAAATTTTTCTTAAAAATAATCCTAAACGAACTATCTTCTTCAATTACTTTAAAGTTTTTATAAAGCACTTCACTATCATTCTCATATTTTATTACAATATTCCAATACTCATCATATTTTTGCGTGAAATACAATATTTCTTGATAATTATTAATCTCATCAACTAAATTATCTGCTAATAACTTAAACTCCGAATAAGACATTTCATTTTTTGAATTCTGACTTAACAAATTGTACCCTTGATCATAGCGAGCAACAGTTAAATAGTTTATAAAATTAATCACTACATCTGATGGTGTAATTTCTTCATGATAGATTAATGTATCCATTCTAGGCAGCGGATTACTTAGGTTGTAACCATGCATCTCTTTAAATAATTTTTCCCCATTAAAAAACAACTGTACCCTTTTATCCGTGTTATTTTCTGTTATTGTATTTACTAAACTCCATATATAGAGGTCTAAGTTTTCAACATTTAGAATACTAAAACCATCTCTATTAATAGTTAAGTTTACATAGTAGACATCATCTATTGTGTCTAAGCTCTCAAGGGCGATACTATAATCAAATATGCTTTTCAACCTTCTATCCTTTGCACCCTTCATTAATTCACTTACCAATGACATTTCTAGAAATTTGTCTTGGATATACAACTTTCTCTCTTCACTGACAAGACCTTTTGAGCCAACAAAATATAAGTTTGTATTAAAAGACGCGACTTCATTGGAAGGGTCCATGTAATACTTAGCATTCATCTCATCTATCTGAATAAAATTTATGAAATAATAAGAAGTAAATATAATGATAATAAAAAGAAAAAATAAACTACGATATAATATTTTCATTATTCACCTAAACTTTCTTATTGGGAATTTTTATTTTTACACTTGTACCCACATCTAACTCACTGTCAATTTCAATGGTACCATTATGCAATTCTATAATTTCTTGTGCAATTGATAAACCTAAACCAGTGGATCCTTTTTTTGTTGCTCTAGACTCATCAACTCTATAAAATCTATCAAATATATACGGTAAGTCTTCTTTTGAAATGCCAACTCCTGTATCTTCTATATCTATGTTAATCATTTCTTCTAAAATAAATAATCGAATAGTAATTTGACCAGATTCTGTATATTTAATGCTATTACCAATCAAATTAATTAATGCGCGTTGAAATTTTGACCGGTCAATTGTTGTTTGAACTTTCTCCGATTCTTCAAAATTTAGAATTAACTCTTTACGATCTGCTATAGGTTTTAAAGTTGATAACACATCTCTAATCATAAAATTTATAGATGTTAGTTCATAGTTAAACTTAACTTCATCTTTTTCTATATCAACTAAGTATAATAAATCTTCAATAACGTGACTTAAACGTTGCAACTCTGTATTAATATCTTGCATAAACTCTCTATACAATGCTTCATCCCACGTATTTTGACTCATAATGGTTTCTGATAAAATTGTCATCGAAGTAATGGGTGTTCTCAATTCATGGGATACATTTGAAACAAACTTTTTTCTACGATTTTCTATTTGCTTAAACTTAGTAGATAGAATCGTAAATGAAGAGTTTAACTGCTCAATTTCGTCTAATGTATCATTAGAAAAGTTAGATTTATCAACAATACCTGATACGGATTGAACAAGGTCATTAAGTTCTACAATTGGTGAACTTATCGTATTAGAAAATATAATACTTACAATAATCGTTATTAATAGAGCAATAAAAGAAATAAAAATAATTCCCTGCATTCGTTCAGATGTATCAGCATAAATATATCCTATATCTGATATAATAAATACAATGCCTTGTATTTTACTTTCTTTAATAATTGGAGTTGTCTTATATGATAATCTCCTGTGCTTATACCTGTAGTTTCCTGTTTTTTCTTGACCATTCAGAGCACTCTTAACCTCTGGAATTAAAGATAAATCATCATTAACACTTTTATTACTTGTATCTAGCAAAACATTTCCTTCAGTATTTAATATTAGTATCCTACTATCAATATTAATACTATACTTTGTTATTAGTGAATGAACATAATCACTTGCGTATTGATTTTTATCAATAGCATTAATAAATGAATCAGCCTGATTAGCTATAATGTTACTTTGTACGTCTATTAACTGATTGTGATCATTTATATTATTTGTTAAAAAAGTTGAATACATAAATATGTTAATTATTAGAAGAATTAAAAAAATCAGGGTAATATATGTTGATAACAGTTTCCAACGTATACTGTGAAAATTTTTCCTATTTGGCGAAGTAATAACCTACGCCCCACTTTGTTAAAATGTATTTTGGTTCGGAAGACTCCTCTTCAATTTTTTCTCTTAACCTTCTCACATGTACATCAACTGTTCTAACATCACCAAAATATTCATAACCCCAAATTTCTTCTAATAATTCTTCTCTTGAAAAAACCTCACCTCTATTGGATAATAAAAGTATTAATAGATCAAACTCTTTAGCAGTTAAATTAATTCTTTCATCATCTAAATATACTTTTCTTCCTAAAGAATTAACTTTGAAATTATCAAAAACTATTTCATTAGATTTACTCTCGTTGTTCACTTCATTCTCATTAAAACTCACTCGCCTTAATATAGCATTGACTCTTGCTTTTAATTCTAACATATTAAAAGGTTTTGTCATATAATCATCAGCACCATATTCTAATCCTAATACTTTCGAAGAGTCATCACCTTTTGCAGTTAACATAATAATTGGTATCATTGACGTTTTTCTTACTTTCTTACAGACTTCAAGACCATTCATTTTAGGTAACATTATATCTAATAGCACTAGATCATAATCATTTTCCATAATTTTATCATATGCTTCTGCACCATCTACAGCAGTTTCTACCTCATATCCTTCTTGTAACAAACTGAACTTTAATCCTTTTAATAGTATTTCTTCATCATCAACAACCAATAATTTTTCATTCATCTTATTCTCCTTTTAGTTTTCTATAATCATCTTCTCTTATCGTTAAATTTATTGAATCAAAATAATCTAATATTGGAATAACAATTTTTCTAGAAGAATCAATTAAGTCTCTAAATTCACCTAGAGTAATTTTATCATTCGCTTTTAAATAATTAACAATTTTTTCCTTTGCTTTTTCTAAATTCTTTCTATGAAGGGTAATATCTTCAGATAAACGAACAAGTTGCTTATCTTTAATTAAATTAGCATAAATTATTCTTTCTTGATTTGAAATGTTTAGCTGTTCCATTACTTCTGAAAGTTTTAATGGATTAAAAGCAACTTCTAAATAGTATTGATTAATCTTATCATATATATTTTTTTCATCATTAGAATACTGGACCTCAAAATTATACTGAGCAATTTCTGACTCTTGAATTTTTATTACTTTATTTTTAGATGATTCTTCAAGAAGTAAATCAAAATGATTCTTATCTAATCCTTCAAAAATCTTTAATCTAATTTCTTCCTTATTAATACCAGTATCTAAATGATTCTCTTTATGATATTTTTTAAGAAAATTTAACATTTTTTTCTCCAATTTCTTGTAGAAATCTAATGCGTAAAAAACGTCTTTTATTCTAAGGACTTGATCTTCGGAAATAAGCTGTTCTAAATCATTTTTGATTAGATCCTTTCTTAAACCAGTATATTTTAAAATAGTCAAAAGGTCATTAGTTTTGAAAAAATGATTGTTTAAATAGAGCATGACAATTTCTTTGCTGTTGCCACTTGCAATGACATCAAGGTTATTTATAACACTAGAATCAAATCTTTTATGAAAGGTAGTTTTAGATTTTAATACTTTTCCACCACCAATTGTTTCCAGGGGTGAATAAAATCTAATAACAAATTTATCATCAAATTTACACACAATAGACTCTTCTAGCTTTAACTGAGCGTATACCGTCTCACCAGGTAAAATCATTTCACTGTTTAAAATTGAGATTCTACACATAACTTCTGTCGTACCTATATATAAACGTAGCCTAGTATTGTTTTGAATAACACGCGTTGTTGTTTTTAAAGTTGTAAATGAGACATCAATTAAATCAGTTACAAAGTAGGTATCTTTAGGTGCAATTACATCGCCTCTATTAATCTCTTCTTTACTAATGTTGGGAATATTGATTGCCACCCTTTGGCCTGCATGAGCTGAATCAACCTCTTCATTATGAACTTGAACTGTTCTAGCTTTAGTCATTAAATGACTTGGGAAAATCTCAATAGCATCCCCTTTTTGAATCTCACCTTCTACTAAAGTACCCGTTACAACAGTACCTAAACCTTTCAGTGTAAAAGCCCGATCAATTGGTAGTCTGAAGTCACTTGCAAGTATACTTTTATCTTTCTCATTAAATTTATCAGTAATTAAATCTTTTAGTTCTTGAATACCATCAAGTGTTTTAGATGAGGTTTCAATCATTGGTGCCTCTTCTAAAAAAGTGCCTTCTACGTATTCTAATATTTCCTCTTTTACTAGCTCAATAAATGCATCTTCTACTAAGTCTTTTTTAGTAATACAGATAATCCCATCATCTATATCTAAAAATCTTAAAATATCAATATGTTCCTTCGTCTGAGGCATCACTGATTCATCTGCTGCAACTATTAATAAGACTAGATCAATTCCACTCACACCAGCTAACATATTTTTAATAAATTTTTCATGACCAGGTACGTCAACTATTCCAACTTTTTCACCGTTCTCCAAAGTTAAATAAGCGAAGCCTAAATCAATTGTAATACCCCGCTCTTTTTCTTCCTGAAATCTATCTGTTTCAATATTTGTAAGTGCTTTTACTAATGCACTTTTACCATGATCAATATGTCCTGCTGTACCAATAATATAACTAGACATTATTTCCTCCTGATATAATTTCTATTAAAGACTCTTTTATTTTATAAAACTCCTTATTTTCAACTGTTCGCAGATCAATAATAAATTGATCATTTTTAATTCTTCCCACAACTGGATTAGATGATAACCTTAAATTTTTAGATAACTCGTCTGGTTTATAACCTTTAATTGATATAACTACTCCATAGGTTTCCAGCTGAGTCAAAGGCATGGATCCACCACCAACTTGAGAGGTATCTTTAATGATTTCAGTTGATAAATCTTTTATTTCATCTAATATACCCCTTAAATCTTCTGCTTTTTTTAGAATTTCTTCACCTTCTAACAAAATATTTTTAATCGTTGGGTTATTTTTAATAAGCACATCAATATCTAAATATTGTCGCAGGGTACCCTCTAAAGCAGCTAAAGTCATTTTGTCAACTCTTAATGCTCTAGTCAATTGATTGTACTTCATTTCTTCAATATACTTTCTCTTACCAACAATAATACCTGATTGAGGACCACCAAGCATCTTATCTCCTGAAAAAGAAATAACATCTACTCCTTTTTTTACAATCTCTTGAACAGTTGGCTCATCTATATTAATTTTATCTGAAAAATCAAATAAAAGGCCACTGCCAAGGTCTTCATAAACAGGTATATTTCTGTTCTTACCAAGGGTAACCAAATCTTCTCGTTCAACAGATTTAGTAAAACCAAGAATTCTATAATTACTGGTGTGTACTTTCAACAATACACCGGTTTCTTCAGTAATAGCATTTTCATAATCTCTTAAATGTGTTTTATTTGTTGTACCAACTTCTCTTAAAGTGGTCCCACTTCTTTTCATTACATCAGGCACCCTAAAAGAACCCCCTATTTCAACTAATTCGCCTCTTGAAACAATGGCTTCTTTGTTCTTTGCAAGGGTATCTAAGACTAACATGACAGCAGCTGCATTGTTATTAACTACCATAGCACCTTCGGCTCCTGTTAAACGACAAATCAACTCTTCAATATGGTTATATCTATGACCTCTTTTACCTGTCTCTAAATTAAACTCTAAATTAGAATACTTAGTTGCAGAATCGAATACTACATTAGCAACCGACTCGCTTATACAAGAGCGTCCAAGATTAGTATGTATTACTATACCTGTGCCATTAATAACAGTTTTTAAATTCATCTCTGCATATTCTTTTGTATTACGTAAAATTGAATCAATAATTTTTGATTCACTAATTGTAAAAGATTCGATCTCTGACGAATCTAACCCTCCAATTGTTCTTCTTAATAGTGATAACTCTTCATCAATAAAATACTTGATGATCTCCCTTGGCTCATCACCAATTCTATTCATAATTTTTTCATTATTTAATAAATCATCTACTTTTGGTATATTTCTAAACAAATCCTGTTTTTTCATTACTCCTCCTTGCCTTCACTTTATTATATCATATTTTATAAGCATAAAAAATTACTAAATTCAAACAAAAAACCCAAAATGAAAATTCACTTTAGGTTTATTATTAGATTTATTTTATATAAATAGCTTTTTCTTTTTCGTCGATTACTTCACCAATAACACTATATTTGGTTTCCAAATATTCATCAAGATAGTCAGTCAATGCCTTTAGATGTTCTTTGGGAATTGAAATAATCAAACCACCAGATGTTTGAGGATCATACAAAATATCTTGAATAGATACTTCTACATTATCAAATGAAACAAATTCAGAAATATACTCCTGGTTTCGATAAGCTGCCGCAGGAATAATACCAATTTCAGCTTGCTCAATAGTCCCTTCTATAATCGCAATTTTAGAAGTGTCTATATTAATTGACTTACCACTACCTTTTGCCATTTCATATAAATGTCCTAGTAAACCAAAGCCAGTGACATCAGTACCTGAGCTAACTGGGAATTTAAGCATTGCTTCACCTGCAACTTTATTTAATGTTTTCATATTTATTGTGAGTTCTTTAATTTTTTTGTCCTCTAGTAAATCCGCTTTTAAGGCAGTCAATAAAATGCCAACGCCTAGGGGTTTTGTTAAAACAATTACATCTCCAGTTTTTGCTGTAGCATTACTAATTATATTTTTAGGATCAATTTCACCAGTGACAGATAAACCATACTTAGGTTCATCGTCTTCTACAGAATGACCCCCTACTAGAATAGCACCCGCTTCTTTAACTTTATCAGCACCACCTAGTAATATTTGTTCTAATATATCACTACTTAAACAACTTGGAAAACCAACAATATTCATTGCTAAAGTCGGCTTACCCCCCATTGCATAAATATCACTTAATGCATTTGCTGCTGCAATTTGACCATATTCGTAAGGATCATTAACAACTGGGGTAAAAAAATCAAGGGTTTGAATAATTGCTTTATCTTTGGAAACTCTATAAACAGCTGCATCATCTGACGTATCAAATCCTACAAGTAAATTTTCATTATTTAATTTTGGAATATTTCGCAATACATGCGATAAGGTCTTAGGACCTATTTTAGCCCCTCAACCAGAAGCTTCTGTATATTGTGTTAATTTAATTTCTTTTTCCATTTAGAACCTCTCCTAATCAATAAACATTATTTTTAATTTGCTCTAACTTAGATTCACCTATACCATTAACTTTAAGCAAATCGCTAATTTTAGTAAAAGAACCATTTTCTTCTCTATAATTGACAATTCGTTTTGAAATGACTTCACCAACGCCATCAATTATTTCTAATTCTTTCGCACTTAACTGATTCAGATCTGTCAATGTTAATTTTCCATCTAACTGAGGTGTTTCAGTAATATTGTTTTCACTAGGAATATGAATTTTTAAACCATCATTTAATAATCTTGCAAGATTAATTCTTGAAACATCTGCTTTCGCTGTTAAACCGCCGGAAACTTTTACCAAGTCGTCTAGACGACTATCGAAATCTAGTTCATAAACACCTGGTTTATTTATTTCTCCGGAAATATGAACTAAAATTATTTTTTCCTCTTCTATTTCTAAATCAATAGTACTTTGATTATCAGCAAGATTTATTTCAATATTGTCCTTATTAACTGCTATACCAAATTTCGTTGCAACAATTAATAATACTAATACTAAAATAATAACGGTATCCTTATTCTTAAGTTTTAATTTCATCAAATCCTCCAATATTACATTCAGTAGGTTAATTATATATTTTAGAATTAAATAAATCAAATAAATATGTTATAATATTTTTTGAGGTGATACTTTGACAAAACAAAAAAGATTTGTATTTCTAATTATATGCTTAATGCTTATTACAAGTTCAACTGTAAATTTTGCAAGCGATACTATAGATGAGGATTATTCAATTACAAAAGATGATATTTTTTCAGAAGGTGCAATACTTATCAATGCTTCTACAGGACAAATATTATTTGAGAAAAATCCTCATAAAAGATTATACCCTGCAAGTACAACGAAAATACTAACCGCATTACTTATAGAAGAAAAATTTAACTTAGATGATAAGGTAACAATAGATCCTGAAAGTCCTTTCACAATTGGGGCTAGAATTTATGTCCATGAAGGTGAGATTTTTACAATTGAACAACTTTTAAATGCACTACTAATAGATTCAGCTAATGATGTTGCGAATGCTTTGGCTGTTTATCATTCAGGCAGCCTAGAAGCTTTTTCTAAAGAAATGAATGAAAAAGCAAAATCTTTAGGGGCACAAAACTCTAACTTTGTTAATCCTAGTGGGTTACATAATAGTGATCATTATTCGACGGCTTTTGATTTAAGCCAAATAGCGAAAGAATTTTATAAAAACGAAGTTTTAATGGCTATTGTAAAAAAATCAACCTATAGCATACCTGCAACGAATAAGGTTGATGAAACACGATATTTAAAATCATCGAATAAGTTTTTATATAGTGAATCGAATAATTATTTGTTGGATTATCGTGGCAATCAAGTTTTTGCTAAACTTGATTCAGTAACTGGTATGAAAACTGGCTACACTGATGAAGCTAATAATTGTTTAATTACCTCAGCCGTTGATGAAGATAAGGAGTTAATCTCTGTTATTTTAAATGCAACAGGCCGACATTCTTATACTGATTCTAGAAAGCTAATAGAATTTGGTTTTTATGAGTTTATAATCAAGAACTACTTTGAGAAGAATGAAGTCGTTAAAGATATTGAGATTAATAATTTTAAAAAATCAAAAATTTCCTTACTTGCCCAAGAAGATGTTAATATTCTACTCAATAAGAACTATGATTCCAATAAACTTACAACAGAAAGTATTATTAAAGACATTACTCTTCCTATTGAAAAAAATAGCGTTGTAGGCGAGTTTAATATTTATTATGATGAACAATTAATTTCATCATCACCTTTAATTTCAAATATTACTGTTTCTAATGCATTATTGTTAAATGAAGAAACAAACTATTTTAGTGAAGAGAACTCTATAAACTATATGTCCATATTAGGAATTTTTTTAAAGTTACTTTTAGCTTTTATTCTGTGGAGAAGTATAATAACTCTTATAAGATTAAAATTTGAAAATTAGACCTTACCCTTTCTATTGGAGTATGTTATAATTTAGTGGATTGTTAAAAAAGAAAGGATGTTAATATGTTATTATTTGAAAAATGGAACAACAAAATTGCAAGTTATGAAAGCCAGGAAGAGTACAATGAATTTTGGGGTGAATACATACCAAAAGAAGAAAAAATTTACAAAAAAATATTAGCTAATAATATGAAAGAAATTAATGGTAAACTAGAAGATATTGCTAAGGCATTTGAGCAAGAGACTTTAACTTTAGTTGGTTTTCTAGATGGAATCAATACAAGCCTTGTGACGCCTTTAGATTTAGACGAGATCACACCTGATAGCGAACTTTCTATTGAAATTGATTTTGAAAAACTATATTATAATATGCATGATGCAAGTGCTGATTGGCTGTATAATTTAGAAGAATGGGACAATATTCTTTCAAAAGAAAAAAGAGATGAAATTACTCGTGAGTTTAATCAATCAAAAATATTTACTCATGAAGCTAAAAAAGTTGGACGCAATGATCCATGCCCTTGTGGCAGTGGTAAGAAATTTAAAAAGTGTTGTATTAATAAATAAAAAAAAGTCTTATTAGTTTTTTTACTAGTAAGACTTTTTTTAGTTGATATCAGATGTTCCTGTTACTTTGTTTCGACCTGTTCTTTTAGAGATATATAAATTTTTATCTGCTTTTTTTATAAGTTCAATGGCCTCCATTTGATTTAATTTATTTGTTGTTGCTACACCTAAGGAGATAGTTAATTTCCTATTATTTTCAACTTTATAATTTTCTATATTTAATAATTCAATGTTTTCTCTAATCCGTTCAGAAATTTCCATAACAGAATCATGTGGTAAACCATTAAAAAGAGCTATAAACTCTTCTCCTCCATAACGTGCTATAACATCATCTTCTCTCAATTTAAGGGCCTTAGCAACCTCTTTTAATACGAAATCTCCCTTGACATGTCCATAGTAATCGTTAAATAATTTAAAGAAATCAATATCAATCATAATAATGGAAAGGTTTTCCTTTTTTAATTTAGAAATATTCCATTGCTTTTCTAAAATTTCGTAAAAATGTTTTTTATTAGATATCCCAGTTAAGTCATCAATCATCAGTTCATTTTTAAGCAAAGCTTTTTCTTCATTTAAAATTAGCTCTTGTTCTTGGCCAAACTTAAAATTTGAATAATAGCTATTAAAAACATTTGCTAATACACCAAAAAACTCTTGATCTTCTTCCGAAAATTCTTTTTCATTTACCTCACTTATTTCATAAGTCATACCACCAATGATTCTATTATTATGTTCTAAGCCAATAATAATTGTCTCTTTAATGGGAATAACACCTTTTTGGTAATCATTCATCTTCTTTATTTTATTTTCACGATCGAATTTTTCAGATGTTTGTTTTGTAATATTTTTCACATATCTTAACCTTCTCGTTGGAAACTCAAAATCTAAGACAGAAATGTTTGATTGGTTAAGAATTGATTTACTATGGCCTAAGGTATATATAAATTTCACTTTTCCATCTTCAAATAAATAAACTGAACCAGCATCTACTTTGTTAATCAAATCTACTCCGAAATTAAACAATTGTGTTAAATAGTACTTTTCGTTATTTATTTTACTATCTATAGAAGTGATTTTTAATAATAATTTTTTAAAAATTTCTGTTGATCTGGTTCTTTTTTGAACAGATAATTCTAAATCAGTCATTATTTCTTGAATTTTGCACTCATATTCTATTTCTTTTGTTCGATCAGTAAAAAATAAAAGATAACTAATGGTATTTCTTGAATTAATTTTTTTTATAGTTAGCTGATATATTCTTTTGTTAATTTTCTTTTGATAATTTGAAACAACCTCATCATTTTTAAGTTGATCTACTAAAAATCTCCAAAAAGTTCTGTCGATTATATCGTAAATTGATCGGTTTTTTGAATATTCCAAAAAAGGAAACTCTTTAACCATTATTCTATTTGCAAAGAAAATCTCACCTTTTAATGATACATCCAATACACCTATAGGCATATTATCAAGTATTTTAAAGGTTTTTCCATGTAATAGATGATTTATTTTTTTTGAAAACCAGTTTTTAAATTGCATAACAATCCCTCATATCACTAAATTTATAAGCATAAGATTATTTATAAAATATCAAGAGCAATCTAAATAAGGTCACCCAAATTTAAAAATTTGGGTGACAAGTAAAATTACACTGTTTTTTATTTAAGATAAGCTACCATTTGTATTTCTACATCTGCACCTAAAGGTAATTTAGCAACTTCAATAGCCGCTCTTGCAGGCTTGTGATCTGTGAAAAACTCTGCATAAACGCCATTCATATCTGCGAAATCATTCATATCTTGTAAAAAGACAGTTGTTTTAACAACATTTTTCAAACTCGTTCCTGCTTCTTCTAAAATTGCTTTTGCATTTTCTAAAGATTGTCTCGTTTGTTCTTTAATAGAACCCGTAACCATTTCACCAGACTCTGGATTCATTGGTAATTGACCAGAAACGTAAACGAAATCACCAGCTTTCATCGCTTGTGAATATGGTCCCACTGCTGCTGGCGCTTTTTTAGTACTAACTTTTTCTAAACTCATAGCTATTCCCCCTTTATTTCATCTAAATAATTATATATTGTATACTTTGATACTTGAAGTACCTCAGCAACGTAATCAATGGCGCCTTTGATTAGAAATGCACCTTGATGATCAAGTTTTTTAACGATGGTAACTTTTTCATCCTTAGATAAGTATATTATTGGTCTACCCATTTCATTTATAGTCTCTTTAACAATATCACTCAGTATAATGTTAACTTTATTTTTACTTGGCTTTTCAGTATCTGCTTCGCCTATTCTCATTATATCATTTATTACATTTCTTGCAGCAATAAAATCTGTAATATCAATATTTATGCATATACAACCAATAAAATTACCTGCATCATTCTTTATAAACATAGTGGAAGATTTTAGAACTCTTCCATCTATATTCTTTTCTGAATAATTGATTATATCTTCATTAACAGTCCCTTCTCTAACTTTCTCAAGAGATATTTTTGTCATAGGACTGTTTAAATCACGTCCTGTCACATGACCATTTTCTATAGCAACAATAGAATTTTTTAAATCCTTAAACTCGTGTAAAACAACCTCACAATTTTTACCAAAAGTTTTAGAAATTCCTTTAACAAGTGGTATGAACTTTTCTATTATAGGGTCAACCATATTACTTCACCACTATATTCACAAGACGCTTAGGTACAACTATTACTTTAACAATATTTCTTCCATCAATATCATCTATTATTTTTTCAGTACTAACTGCAATTGATTCAAGTTCTTTTTTATCAATATTAGGATCTACCATTACATGGTCTCTAACTTTCCCATTCACCTGAATTACAATTTCTATTTCATCTTTTACTAGAGCTTTCGGATCAAAAATAGGCCATTTTTGAGTATGAATTGAATCTTTTTTACCTATAATATCCCACAATTCTTCTGTAAAATGCGGCGCAAAAGGTGCTAACATTAATAAGATACTTTCAACACCTTTTGAGAGCAATGGATAATTTAACTTATGGTCACTTTGAATGTACTTATACATAGTATTTACCAATTCCATGATAAAACTAATAGCAGTATTGAAGTTAAAGCGCTCTGAAATATCACTTGTCACATTTTTAATGACTTCATTTATCTTGAAGTTTAATTTTTTATCAGCTTTATTATCTATTACTATTTTATCATCATAATTCAGATCATCTTTTAAATCTTCTACTAATCGCCAAACTCTATTAATAAATCTAAATGAACCTTCAACACCATCATCGCTCCACTCTAAGTCTCTTTCCGGTGGTGCAGCAAATAGTACAAAAAGACGTGCTGTATCAGCACCATACTTGTCAATTATTTCCCTTGGTGAAACAACATTCCCCTTTGATTTAGACATTTTAGCACCGTCTTTTAAAACCATCCCTTGAGTTAATAGATTTTTAAAAGGTTCATCAACAGGTGAAATATCTAGATCATATAAAACCTTTGTAAAGAAACGTGCATATAATAAGTGAAGAATAGCATGTTCAACGCCACCTATATATTGGTCAACGTCCATCCAATAGTTTGCTTTTTCTTTATCAAATATTTTTTCAGCGTTATTTGCATCAGTATATCTTAAAAAGTACCAAGAAGAATCTACGAAAGTATCCATTGTATCAACTTCTCTTGTAGCCTTCCCACCGCATTTCGGACAGGTTGCATTCATAAAAGTTTGAGAAGTTTTTAAAGGTGATTCACCTTCTCCTGTAAATTCGACATCTGTTGGTAATTCTACTGGCAAATCTTTCTCAGGTACTGGAACTTCTCCACAATCATTACAGTAAACAATTGGGATTGGTGTTCCCCAATATCTTTGTCTTGAGATCAACCAATCTCTTAGTTTAAAATTAGTAGTTTTTTTACCAATTTTCTTTTCATCTAAATCATTTATAATTTTTTCAATTGCAACTTTATTTTTTAAACCATCATATTCTCCAGAATTGATCATAATACCTGAAGCGCTAAAAGCAGCTTCTAGCTCATTTACATCAATTGCTTCATCTTTTGGATCAACAACAGGAACAATGTCTAAATTGTATTTTTTCGCAAACTCAAAATCTCTCTCATCATGAGCTGGAACAGCCATAATTGCTCCAGTACCATAATCCATCATTACATAATTAGCAATATATATAGGAATTTCTTTTCCATTAACTGGATTTATACAGTACTCGCCAATAAAAAGACCCTTTTTCTCAAGTGTCGTTGCTGATCTTTCAATACTTGATAATTTATTTAATTCTATTAAGAAATCATCAACATCAGCTTCATATTCTGTACCAGAAACTAGTTCTTTCACATAAGGATGCTCTGGTGCTAAAACCATAAAAGTCGCCCCAAAAAGTGTATCAGGTCGTGTTGTAAACACTTCTAACTCTTTAGCTGAATCTTTTATTTTGAATTTTACTTCAGCGCCTTCAGATTTACCAATCCAATTTGCCTGCATTAATTTTACTTTCTCTGGCCATCCATCCAAGGTTTCAATATCATTTAATAACTCTTCAGCATACTCAGTTATTTTAAAATACCATTGTGTTAAATTTTTCTTCGTTACTTCGCTATCACAACGTTCACATAACCCGTCAACAACTTGTTCATTGGCTAATACTGTTTCACAACTTGTACACCAATTCACTGGAGATTTTGCTTTATACGCCAATCCTTTATTATATAATTGTAAAAAGATCCATTGGGTCCACTTATAATAATCTTCATTAGACGTTGCTACTTCTCTATCCCAATCATAACTAATACCTAACTCATTTAATTGATCTTGCATCTCTTTTATGTTTTTTCGTGTCCAAATATCAGGATGAATACCATTCTTTATAGCAGCATTCTCAGCTGGTAAACCAAAAGAATCCCAACCAATTGGATGGAGTACATTCTTACCATTCATAGTTTTAAATCTTGCAATTACATCACCAATTGAATAGTTTCTTACATGGCCCATATGTAATTTTCCAGATGGATAAGGGAACATTTCAAGACAATAATATTTTTCTTGATCAGAGGTTTCATTTACCTTGTATACCTCATCTTTTTCCCACTTTTCTTGCCATTTCTTTTCTACTGTTCCAAAATTATATGTCATTTTAACTCCTTTCAAAAAACAAAAAAGGCACCGTTATTATATAGAGACGAAATTTTCGCGGTACCACTCTAATTTGACTTAAGTCCTCGTATGTTTTTAAAGGTAACAAACCTATTCTTTCCCTAAGGTTAATTCAGATAACTATCAATATTGATTCACAGCAACCATCAACTCTCTTTGAATTGTATTTATCTTACTCTGCCTTATTCTATATTCAATTATTATAAATATTTTATAGATTTTAGTTCTTATTGTCAATATCAATTTTTGATGATTCTTCGCAAAAACGATCAATATTATAAAATTCTCGTTTTTCTTTACTAAAAATATGGACTACAAAATCAATATAATCTAGCAGTAACCATCCGGATTCGCTGTTTCCTTCTGAATGTTTGACTTTGATATTTGCCTTTGATAATTCTTTTCTTAAATTATTTGATAATGCACCAACATGTCTTTCTGACATTCCAGTTGTAATGATTAAATAATCAGTATATGGGATTTTTCCTTGCACATCATATAGACATACATCTAAACCCTTTTTCTCGTCAAGAATTTTTGCTGCTTTAATAGCGTTATTTCGAATTTCTTTCATTTTAACTCCTTCTATTAATCACAATCTATAGTTACTACTATTGTTTTTCCAATAATTTATTTCTGAGTAAAATACTTTCTACATATATTTGTTCATTCTTTTTAATGATATACTCAATTGATTTATTTAAAGCTGCAATCATACCTTCTTCAAGATCTTTATAAACTAATCTTTTGATTTTATGATAACCTTTAAACTTTCTTCTATTAGGTTCGATTAAATCTGCTAAATACAATATCATGTCAAACTTGCTCATATTCCTATCAGCGAAGGTATGAAATCTTATTGCATTTAATATAATTTCATCGTCTATACCAAACTCTCTTTTAATTAGTTCAGCTCCAACTGGCCCATGACAAAGATCTTTAATTTCAATAATCATCGGCTCTAAATCTAAATCGAAGGTTTTAACTAAATTTCTTAGTTCTTCATTAGAATACATTTTAGCATAATCGTGTAATAATGCTGCTACTTTCATACGCTCAACATCAGCATTATATAGTTCAGATAACTCAATAGCGGTCTCCATCACACCAATTGAATGCTTAAATCTAAATTTATCATTATTTTTAAGTTCTTCAATTATTTTTTCAATATTATACATAAATCTCCTAACTAAACAAACTGTTTGAATGAATATAATCGATAATATCTGAATCTAACATATATTTAATACTTTTCTTTTCCATAATTCTATTGCGAATATTTGTAGAGGAAAGCCCAATTAATGGCATTTCAATTCTTTCAATAGTTATATTGTATTGCTGCTCTAAACTACTAATTTTATTTTCTACAGTTTCTTCATTATAAGATGGGCGCATAATACAAACAAAATTTATCAATTGAAATAGTTTTTCATACTCCCGCCAAGTCTCAATTTGTAAAATAGAATCAGCACCTACAATAAAATATATTTCATAGTTCTTAAACTGATTTTCTAATAAACGCT
>Ga0209942_1000641_pt1 | contig 20370 bp, 15 predicted proteins | sample SalPonR1_A_D2_MG_FD_185695 | JGI IMG/M metagenome (GOLD analysis project Ga0209942, IMG submission 185695) | Salt pond soil microbial communities from South San Francisco under conditions of wetland restoration - Salt Pond MetaG R1_A_D2_MG... ...
ATAATGCATTTGGTGACGGGGGAACATTTGAGATTGCAGAAATTATAATTGATTACAATTTCTCAATTCCATTCCCATTTGATTTTACTGGGACTCCCATCTTAATCGATGAGAATACCTATCAGGTATCTGGTTTTGACCCATGTGGTGATGTAACTGCGAGTTATGAAGACGAGATTGTAGAAATTTCTGATTGCGATAGTGAATTTTCAAGTCGAGTATTTAGAAGTTGGACAGTAGTAGACGAAAGTGGGAATACGACCAGCTGTCAAGATACAATCGATGTGATTCGATCTTCGCTTGAGGATATAACGATACCTCCAAATTTTGACGGATTAGATCAGCCTGCATTGGCTTGTGACGGTGGAAACTGGGACCTTAATGGTAATGGTTATCCAGATCCCGAAGAAACAGGGGCTCCAAATGCTGCAATTTGTGATAATCTTTTGACGACTTCAAAGGATCACGTAATTGAAGTTTGTGAAGGAACATTTAAGATCTTAAGAGATTGGACATTTATTGACTGGTGTACGAGTGAGACCTTGGAATTTCAGCAGCTTATTAAGGTTGAAGATACTGAGGGGCCTGAGGTAGTTTGTCCACCGACAGCAACCGTATCTACAGGTTCAAATAGTTGCACAGCCAATTATAGTGTACCTGATATTACGGGTAATATTACAGATGAATGCTCACCTTCAGATGTGAGTTGGACAGTAGAAAGTAGTGCTGGTGAATTGATTTCTTTCCCTAATGGGGTATTCCAAATCATCAATCTTCCTATTGGAACTCATACACTTACATACACAGCTTTTGATGGTTGTGGTAATGAAAATACCTGTGAGCAAACTTTGGTTGTGGTTGATGCAATTCCTCCGGTAGCAGTTTGTGATGAAAACACTAAGGTATCTTTAGGTGCCGATGGAACTGCACGTGTATTCTGGCCAACATTTGAAGACGGTAGCTATGATAACTGTGGAATTTTACGTACCGAAGTACGACGCATGGATAGAGAATTTGATTGTGAGCCTGCTACATTCTTCTTTAAAGAGTTTGTAGAGTTCTGTTGTGCGGACTTAGATCGTAATCCAGTACAAGTATTATTCCGTGTAACAGATGTGAACGGAAATCAAAATACTTGTATGGTGAATGTTACTGTAGAGGATAAATTGCCACCAGCTATCGTTGCTCCACGTGATTTGACGATCAGCTGTGCGTATCCATTCGATGAATGGAATTTAGATGAGTTCGGTACAGTAGCTAACTTGACGAATGGTGAAGTGAGACAGACACGTCAGATTTTCGACGAAAATTTAGAGCGCGAATGTTTGAACAATAATCAGTATGATCCTACAGTACCGACCTATGAGTTCCTGGACGGATTTGCACAGGATAATTGTACACTTGAAGTAACATCAGATTATTCGGATGAGCGCGACGATTGCGGCACTGGCTTGATCATACGTACATTCCGTGCCACTGATGCAGATGGGAATGCTAGTACTGCTTTCCAGCAGCTATTAGTTCGACAATGTTCTCCTTTAACTGAACAGGCAATAGATTGGCCAAGAGACCGAGAGCTAGCTTGCGATGAGAATGGAGACTACAGCACAGATCCAGACGCTACCGGTGAGCCTGAAATTGATAATATAAACGGCTGTTCTCAAATTGCCATTCGTTTTGACGATGAGGTATTTGAGGTGACGCCCGACGCTTGTTTCAAAATATTGAGAACCTGGACGGTACTTGACTGGTGTCAGACAGATGACAATGGTGATAATTTGACGTTCACTTATACGCAGACGATTAAGGTCAATGACGACCAGGCGCCTGAGTTGCTAGCATGTGATGATGTCACTTTTTGCGACACAGCTGCTGTAGGATGTACTGGATTTGCGAATCTCGTACAGGAAGTAGAAGATTGTACACCACAGGACTTCTTAAACGTAACTTGGAGAGTGAAGCCGTTCAATGCGGGTAATAATCCTAATGACGACATCGTAGGTTCTGGACTGGATGCCAGTGGATTTTATCCATTTGGTACTCATAGAATCACATGGATTATTGAAGACATGTGTGGTAATATTGGAACTTGCCAATACTTGTTTACGGTGGAAGACTGTAAACTTCCAACTCCTCTTGTGATCAACGGACTGGCTACAGTTGTTATGCCGTCTGCCGGTTGCATTGATGTCAATGTAGATCTATTCGATGCAGGTAGTTTTGACAATTGTGGTCCTGTTCAGCTTAGTTACTCTGCTGACGTCAACGATACCATTACTACCTTCTGTTGTGAAGATGGTCTCGGTACGAAGGAAGTTGAAGTATGGGCAACGGATGCCGTTGGTAACCAGGATTTTGTAATCACTAGTATTCGTATTCAGGATCCAAGCGGAGTATGTGGCGATCCTTCTTTACCTTCCATTTCTGGAAATGTAGAGAGCAATGCACATAATGGACAAGGAGTACAGCGCGTAGAGATGAGATTAGATGATATGTCTGCCCCTACACCAGTATTCCGTCAGACACAAGCTGACGGTGGATTCTTATTCCATGCTAATGAAGGTCAATCATATACTTTGGCCGCACGCAAGAATGATGATCCATTGAACGGTGTAAATACCTATGACATCTTATTAATGCAACGACACATCTTGGGTCTGGACCCTATAGTGAATCCGTATACATTAATCGCAGCAAATGTGAATGATGATGAGCGGGTGACAGGTGCAGATATCGTAGAGTTACGACGTGTGATATTAGGTATTGAGCCAAACTTCCCGAATAACGAAAGCTGGCGCTTTGTCGATGCCACCGAGCAACTTACGCAAGGCTTATTACCTCGCAATTATGCAGAGCAGATCTCAATCATTGACTTAACAGAAGATGTGACTGATCAAGACTTTGTAGGTGTTAAAGTTGGTGATATAGATGGAAGTTCAGTTCCGAATGAGCTTATGGCGAATGAGGCCGAGGGTAGAAGCAATGCGCTTGTATTCCAGGCAAATGATGTGATTTTAGAAGCTGGACAAACGTTTGACTTGCCAATCCGCAGTGAAATGTTTACGAATGTGTACGGATATCAGTTGACATGGGATCTAGTAGACCTAAGGGTCGAAGGTGTTGAGTCTGGTGCTTTAGATATGAGTAAGTCTAATTATGCGATTTTCGATGAGCATATGACGATGAGCTGGCACGTTGTAAACGGATTGAATGTAGATGCCGATGAGGTGCTATTCACAGTCCGCGTGCGAGCAACAGCAGATGTTAGATTGAGTGATGCCCTTGCGCTTTCTAGCGCCATTACGTCTAAAGAGGCTTATGTGGGTACTTCTACTAGATCGGTTGACTTGCGTTTCGAGTCATCTACTGCAAAAGAGTTTGCGTTATATCAAAATACGCCAAACCCGTTTGAAAGTAAGACTATGATTCGCTTTGATCTTCCTGAGGCTAATCAGGCGACGCTGACAATTTTTGACGGCGCAGGAAAAGTCATCAATGAGATCAGCGGACAATTTGACAAAGGAACGAATCAAATTGAATTGTCTCGTTCTGACCTATCGGGCAGCGGATTATTGTATTACCGTTTAGAAAGTGGCGAATACAGTGCCGTGAAGAAGATGATTTTCATGGAGTAAGAAATTTTAAGTTACTTCTCTTTTAAATAGTAAAGCCCTGCATGATTCATGCAGGGCTTTTTTTTGATATGCCTAAGTGCTGTCCACTTTAGTCCGATGGGATGAATAGTAATGGACATTACTATTTGAGAGCTTTCACCGGAATGACCAAATATCTGCGACTACGAGTAACAGGCCCTTCATTTTGCGATAGCGATGCGACAGGTCCTCCGCCTTTAGGCGGTGGAGTCTCTACCAATACCTTGGGAGAGACCGAACGAATGTGGAGCCTAAAGCGTAGCGCCGTACCCATGGGATTGGGTACGGATCGCCCCTATAAAAAATGAGAATTTCATTGTATTATTGAGGTCTGTAACACTCCTTAAAATAATACTGATATGAGTAATGCAAATAGTCAGGAACAGCAACCGCCATTAATAGATCGCGCCGTTTTTTTTGATAATCCAGAAATGGAAGGAGGGAAGTTAAGTCCAGATGGGACGCTTATTTCATTTTTGAAGCCGTATCAGGGGATTTTAAATGTCTGGGTGAAAGCCTTAGGGGATGATATGGAGACTGCAAAACCTGTTACAGCTTCTGAACGGCCTCTTTCCGGTTACTTTTGGTCCAGAGACGGGAAATATATCGTGTACGCGCTGGACAAAGACGGAGATGAGAATATCAATATTTACGCGGTGGATCCCCATAAGGAAAAGGGGCCCGGAGGAGTTCCTCCTTCAAGGAACCTCACTCCATTTGCGTCTGTCACGGCTCGTATATATCAGGCTGCATGGACAGATCCGGATTTATTTTGGATTGGATTGAATGACAGGGATGCGGCTTGGCATGACCTGTATGCCCTGAGCTTGTCTGATGGTCATTTGACACGACACTATACCAATACGGATCGAATGACGGGGTATATTTTTGACTGGGCGGATACCTTGAGGGGGTTTTATCAAACAGATGAGAAGGGCAATACGGAAATTCTGTACAAAGAGGGCCGTGATCTAAAGTCTATATTTAAAGTGCCGGTTTCGGAATCTGCTTCGGTGGTTGGCTGGACGCCTGAAAATGAAGAAATGTATATGGTAACGAATCAGGGCGAACGCGATTTACTAACCCTGTGTAAGCTGCATCCCGAAAGTGGAGAAGTGAAAGACATCGAGTCAGATCCTGAAAATCGGGTAGACCTGAATGACGTGATGTTTCATCGACACACTAGAGAAATAATTTCTACGATTTACACGGATGAAAAGGAACGGGTCTATTGGAAAGATGAAAAATGGGCGGCCTATGATGAAGAACTTCAAGAAAAATTTCCAGATCGAGAAGTACACTTCCAGAGCAGTGATACAACGTATACTCGATTTCTAATTGGTTTAACCGGGGATAGATTTGCCTCTTCCACCTGGCTGTATATTCCTGCGGAAGATGTACTAGTAAAAGTATATACGCCTCGCCCCAGGCTAGCTGAAGTTGAGTCTTTTTTAGCTCCTATGAAATCGATCCGCTATGCCAGTTCAGATGGAATGGATATTCCAGCCTTTTTGACCTTGCCGAAAGGAGAGGGAAGTAAAAAATTACCTACAGTGGTACTTGTGCATGGAGGGCCGAAAGGCCCCCGGGATTATTGGGGATATCATCCCTTGGTTCAATTCTTAGCAAATCGGGGTTACGCTGTTTTACAACCCAATTTTCGAGCGAGTGGTGGCTATGGAAAATCTTTTTTGAATGCTGGCGATCTGGAATGGGGACGTTTGATGCAAGACGATATCACCTTTGGGGTAAAGTACCTGATTGATGAGGAAATTGCCGATGCCGACCGAATTGGAATCATGGGCGGCAGCTATGGAGGCTACGCTACATTAGCTGGACTTGCTTTCACGCCCGAGCTTTACGCCTGCGGTGTAGATATTGTTGGGCCAAGCAATATCTTTACCTTGTTAGAGTCTATTCCGCCTTATTGGGAGGCTGGAAGAGCATTTTTGTATGGTATGGTTGGCGATCCGAACACGCCTGAGGGTCAGGCTCTCATACGCGAAGCAAGCCCTTTATTTCATGTGGATAAAATCCGAAAACCATTACTGATCGTACAGGGTGCTAATGATCCCCGGGTGAAACAGGCCGAGTCCGATCAAATTGTGAAAGCACTGGTGGAAAAGAATAAACATGTCTCTTATTTATTAGCGGAGGACGAGGGACATGGCTTCCGAAAGCCGGTAAACCGCATGGCGATGTACGCTGAAATCGAACACTTCCTATCGGAAGAGCTAGGCGGCCGTTTTCAAAAGGATAAACCTGAAGAGGTGGACAAGCGGTTGCAGGAGCTTTTGGTAGATGCGAATAAATTAGAACATAAAAATGACAAATAACAAAGGACCGCATATCGCACTGCTTACTGAAGAAAAGTATATCCAACCGGCCGAGACTAACTGGTACATTGATCAAATACTTCTCGAAGACGGATTGCTGGTCAGCGCACTTAAATCGCTGGGAGCGAAGGTGACCAAGGTGGGGTGGACCCAGCAAGATGTAGACTTTTCGCATTTTGATGCGGCAATTTTTTCCTCTATTTGGGATTACTATCGATACCCAGTCGAATTTTCGGAATGGCTTGATCGGGTAGAGGGGCAAACTAGATTTTTTAATTCTATTGCTCAGGTGCGGGACAATATGGATAAGCGGTATTTGATGCGCTATGCAGATGAGGGCCGAGCAGTGGTTCCTACGCGTCTTATAGAGGCAGGTACTTCCTGGTCTGAGAAGGATTGGGCCGGGGAGCTCCATTCGGAGCATCTAGTCATCAAGCCGGTTGTTGGCGGCGCTGCCCTAGATACGTTTCAATGGAATGTGAAAGATAAATACAGGGACCGTCAGCCCATGATAAAGTGCTTAGCCGAAAAGGATATGATCGTCCAACCTTTTGTGCCTAGTATCCAGTCCTTTGGAGAAGTAAGTCATGTTCTCATCGGAGGAACATATACCCACTCGATACTAAAGAGACCAAAAAAGGGGGACTATCGCGTTCAAGATGATCACGGCGGGCGTGTAGACTCTTACCAGGCCTCCTTAGCTGAAATCGAGTTGGCTCTGTCATGGTTAGAACCGCTGGATGAAAAACCGCTATACGCCCGCGTCGACCTGGTGAAGGCGAGCGTTGGAGGTTGGTGGTTGGGGGAATTGGAATTGATTGAGCCGGAACTGTGGTTAAGGAAAAACCCTCCTTCAGCAAATTTGCTCGCCAAAAAATTGCTCAATTCTCTGTAGATTTTGTATCTTTTATCGAATAGTACAAAATTAAGTATATGAAAAACCGATTATTTATATTGTTCGTACCCTTAGCATTACTTCTGGGATGTCAATCCGATAAAGATTCTTCTAAAGCAGAATCCACAGATTCATCAGCTATGATGGAAAAAGGTGAAGAATGGCTTCAAAAAGCAATTACAGCGCATGGTAGTGAGGCTTTAAAAAACGCTGAAGTCGAGTTTGACTTTCGGGGTAAGGACTTTTTTATTAAAAGAGATGGTCACAATTATTATTACCAGCGTCAATATGTTGATAGTTCAGGGGTTCGCGTTATAGATCAAGTATGGCCAGATAGTACATTTCGAACACTTGATGCTGAGCGGCAGTTGCTTACTGAGAAAAAGGCAAATGCTATCTCTGAATCCATTCATTCTGTAGTGTACTTTGCACTCCTACCAGAGGCTTTACAAGATCCGGCAGTTCAAGCTAAATATGTAGATGAAACTACAGTCAATGACGAACCCTATCATCGCATTCGAGTAAGTTTTGCTGAAGAGAATGGAGGGGCAGACTATCAGGATGAATACATGTATTGGATACACGATACAGAACACACCATGGATTATTTAGCCTATAACTTTGAGGTCAATGGTGGTGGAGCTCGTTTTCGCGCCTCTATCAAAGATACTGTAGTTGCGGGCGTTCGATTCCAGGATTATAATAATTATAAACCTGTTTCAGATCGCAAAGCCTTATTGGGCTTAGATAGCTTGTATGAAGCAGGTAAATTGGAACTGCTCTCAAAAATAGAGCTTAATGCTCTGGAGATTGCCTTAGTTAAGGGATAGTTTCTAATTTGATGGTTTCTTATCTATTGAATAAATTATCGGTGTAATTCATTCTTATACATAGATAGTGTTTATTGGTTTTTTCTTATTTTTCCACAAAATATTTGCATGGCACATGAGCTTGGAAAATGGCTAATAGGTATTGGGATGCTAATTTTTATTTGCGGTGTCTTATTATATGTTTTAGGCCGAATTCCACTTCTTGATCAGCTGGGGAATTTACCTGGAGATATTCATATTGATAAGGGGAATACCCAAATTTATATACCTTTGACGACAATGCTGTTATTGAGTTTATTGCTCACAGCATTCATTCGTTTATACACTTATATTCAAAATTATGGCTCATGAATAGTCAACGCGCACATCTGCGGATACTGGATTCTAAAGATTGGGTTTGGATATTTGTATATGCAATCATCTTATTGCTTGATATCTTTTTTATCCATCAGGATCTCGATTCCTACAGGGCGTTCAGTAAGCCTTCTTTAATGGCTACCTTACTCATAGTGTTATGGAATACCGCAAACTACAAGCATAAATACGCTTTCCGATTACACTTTTTAGCGCTCTTTCTATCCTGGGTGGGCGATATCATTCTATTGACGGATCTTTTTTTAACCGGATTGATTGCCTTCTTGTGGGCACATATCTCGTATATGTTTCTCATGGCAAATATTGGGATAAAACTTAAGGGTTTTCACTTTTGGATTCGAGCGATTTTAACCCTCCTTATAGGTGTTGTTGTAGGCTATTATATCGGTCATTTTCACGCAGATTTCCAATGGCCCATTTTGATTTACACGGTCGTCATTCTCATGATGTTGCAGTTCAGCTCACTGGTTCGTCCGTATTCTGGGCTTATTATTGGAGGGGCAATATTTTTTGTGATTTCTGATTTCTTGTTGGCTTACGGACGATTTATCCCGCCCTTAGATTGGCACATATTGGCTACCTGGAAACCCGAACTCGTAATGTTGACCTATGGCATTGCTCAACTGCTCTTGTTATTGGGGTTTCGAGCAGCGGGTCGTAGATATTTATTTTCTAAATTCTCCTGATCTACCAATTTGTCTTTATGGATAAAGGAGTCAAGCTACTCCAATATTAAGTTAGCTAAGTCCTGAATTGATTATAAATCAGCTCGAATAGCTAAGGCAAGTACTTTTGAACCTTGTCCATTTTTTCTTCTTTTATGCCGCCCCCCGCTAAATGGCGGGGTCGGGCTATTCGCTTGTAGTGCCGGGCCGCCCGGTCGGCATCCGTATGTATGAAAATTCGTGTATATCATTAATCATCGGTAAAAATAAAACTGATTTTTTATCTAAAGGTGACGCGTTCCGCGGCCCCTCAATTCGCTACAGCGGATTTGAAGCTGCGTAGGGCTTCCATGGGTCGCCTCCTCGCTTTACGGCTGCATCGTCCGCCCGTCCCGTCCCTATCGCTGCTATCCCTGGCGGATATAGCATGGAGAATTCCCTTATCTTTGAAAAAAAATATGGTAGGACAACCACAATTTAAAAAGCAACTTTTCTTTACCGGCGGTACATCTGGATTAGGTAAAGCGGCCGTCATAGACTTGATCAAAAGTGGGTTTCGTGTGATCGTGGCAAGCCGTTCTGATAAAAAATCTGATCTATTGCGGGAAGCGGTTTCCAAAGAAGCAGGTGACTTACTTCCACGGCTGGAAATCGTTTTTTGCGATTTGGCTTCTATGGAATCTATCGTTCAAGCCTGCGAGAAAATAGAACGGGAATATGGAAAGTTGGATGCGATCATTAATAATGCAGGCCTGTGGTCTTTTTCCAGAGAAGAAACCGAGGACGAAATAGAAAAAACCCTACAAGTTAATTTATTGGCTCCCTACATTATTGCACATCGATTAAAAGATCGGTTAAAATCGGGCGGCAAACTCATTCAAACGGCTTCTGCGCTACACCAGGGAAAGCTGTATGCAGATGATCCGGAATTCAAAAAATCTTATAGTGGGTTTAGAGCCTATCGTCAATCCAAGTTGGGTATTATTTTACTTACGCGTTGGTGGGCAAAGGAGTTTGCTGATCGCGATATTTATGCCTATTCACAGCACCCCGGACTGGTGAGTACCGAATTAGGTCGAGAAGGAAATTGGATAGTACGGAAATTTTTTGACTGGTTTGGAAAGTCACCAATTCAAGGAGCTCAAACGCTACTTTTCCTGACCAAGTCTCCTAATGATACTCTCGAAAATGGAGCGTATTATAAGAATGAGAAACCAAAATCGACGGATACAGCCGCTAGTAAATCGATGGAGGTGGCTCAAAAAGTAGATGAATTGTGTCGCTCATACACTAAAGAATTTCTTTCTAAAAAGTAAGGAATGCGACTTGAATACGTTAATAACGAAACTATACAGATGAAAAATATACTTTTTATTTTTGGAATGCTTTTTGGCATGGTGTGCAGTGTTCATGCACAGCAGCCCATTACCAAAACGTCTAAGCACGATTTTCAAACCACTGTTGAGGAGTTGAAATCGACCATTCAAGCGATGGATCTCAAAATTATAGCTGAAGTACCCCACAGCAAAGGCGCTGAAATGAGTGGGATGGAGTTAGCTCCTACCCATTTACTGATTTTTGGCAATCCCAAAGTAGGTAGTCAATTGATGCAAAAAGATCAGGGCATTGGATTGGATCTACCCTTGCGAATGCTGGTCTATGAGCAAGAGGGGAAGACGTACCTGTCTTACCACGACCCCAAAAACCTGGCAGATACTTATGAACTTGGCGACAAAGCACGTATACTCAATAAAATGAGTCAGGTCATGGGAAATATTTCAAATTCTGTAGCAGAGTAGAGGAGGTAAAGGCTTTACCCAGTGTACTTTCTTAGGTAGAGCAAGTCGAGCCACTTGATGTGACTTTTAATTTCTTCTGATTTCTATGAAAAATACCGATCCGAATCCTCTCCGACGCCACTCGGCTCTGCAGCCGCTCAGCCGGGCGAACCATAAGGGACTTATGTTTTGCCTTTTATTGGAAAAGGGCCTTCGAAATGAGGTACATCCCGGGAGGATGCATGACTTTATTATTCACTTTTTTGATTCTTTCTGGCGAGCTCATAGAGAGCGTCTGCATTCGCTCCTTGAAGATCTTCTTCCTGGTTCTGATCCCTGGGCGTTGGAATTTCGTAAAAAATACCAATCTTTATCAAATACATGGGTAAAAGCTAAGTCTACAAAAAGCTCCACCTCGGTAAGCAACCTAAAGGATAGCTTACGCGCATTTATTCGCTGGCAGGAGCGGGAACTTTTTATGGAACTTCAAGACCATCATCCCAAAAAGATAGAGGTTTTAGTCTTGCCCGAGTCTGGTGATGATATCTGTGCACTATGGACCGACCCATTTTGGGAATGAGTTAGGGATGCAGAATTGTAGTTTATTTCTGTAGTATAAGTTTTTCGCTTAGGTAATAAGTGTGGTCTACTACGAGAGTGATAAATAAGGAGTCTGACCCTATACTGGGGTCAATCGCAAACTGGATTTGCCCCTCATAAAGCTCCTCCGGTCGAATTTCTCCCCGATCGATCCAGCGGCCATCTGGTGTGGATATGAAATAATGCGCTTGCTCAAATGAAGGTCCGGAAATAGACAAAGTAAAAGCCCCGGCACTGGGATTAGGAAATACTTTTAACTGGTAGAGATGCGGCCGATCCACTACTTGATCTTCGCTTTGCGTCGTAGACTTGGGAATCAAACGCACGAAATACAGCACATCGCGCGCTTCTGTATCTTCTGTGTTGTTCTGCATAAAGGGATTGCGACTTTGACTATAAATACCTCCAAGAATATAACCGAGATCTATGGTGTCTGCTGATTCACTATGAAAAGCTAACACTGAAGACTCACCTAGACCCAAGTTTGGGTTTATCAAAAACTCCGATGAGGCTCCCTCAAGGCCAGGCATTTGTTGGTCCATCACATATTCTGTGTATTCGCCATCCGGACTTAAGGAAACTCGACTGATTGTTTTTACGAAGGGTACTTGTTGGTCTTGAACCAACTGATCTCCTTCATAATAATACTGTGCCATCCCGCCAAAAAAGAGATACTCCATGTGCTGGGTAGCCGAATCATACATGGCTACCTTGGCACTGTGGTAATTACTAAGGAATTGATTGAAGTCTGTTCGTGGCACATAGTCATCTGCATAGATTTCAACCGGATATAAAAAGGGCAAATCCGCCTGACGCTGGAAGACACCAGAGGAAATCACAAAGCTTTGTTGTCCGTTCGGTGTTATTCGATTCAATAAATTGTAATCACGTCGATGGAGATGCATCGGATCGACAGTCTCTTCTAAATTTGAAATTTGCATCTGATTACCACTCCACTCAAGGTTGAATTTGCGAATGGCATCCGTATACTCTTGCACAAACGAGGGCCCGTTCATCGGATTATACCGACCATCAAAGCGATGTCCACCGATGAGATAAAAGGAGTCTCCCAGTTTTCCAAGGTGTCCGCCGGTAACTGCCATTTGCTGATGTTCTATCTGCTGGATATGCGGAGCGATAGGCTCCCCATTCTCGATGGCTCCTATGATTTCCGGGACTTTTATTGCCGTTAAGTATGGAAAGGTGATGTGATCGCCATTCTGTTCTGAATAACCATAGCCCCCAATGATATACAGAATATCACCATCCTGAAAGTAATTCATATTGGTCGACTGCAGTTGTTCAGCTATGTCCACCGGGAGTCCAGTAATAGTAACGCTTTTTAAGGTTTGCGTTTCTGGGGAGATCACAAAAAGCTCCGTATTGTTTTGACTTGCGGGGAAGGAGCGAAATGGTTGTCGGGCATGCAGTCCATCCCTTCGTCCGCCTACAATGAGATACTGTCCCTCGTGCTGACCGTGGGCAAACGAGTGTAAGCCGGGCAAATTTGGAATTGCAACGGGCTGCAATTGGAGGTCGAACGGGAAAGCCGTTTGCCCTACCATCGAATGTGCTAATGCACCAAAGGAAATCAAAGCGAAAATGATGAATTTTTTCATACCTTAAATATAATGCAGACTATCCAAACTTATTTGTGACTTCCAGCACATAAGGAATAGATTAGTTGCGATCTAAATAATGTTCCCTGCATGGAAATCAAAACAAATATTTGTTAAAAAAGAGGAAATGATTAGATTTAGACATGGGTGATTTTGACTTTTGGCGGTTTTTGGCAGGCGTAGGTATTTTCATCTTTGCGATGTATCTGATGGAAGAATCGATTCGCCAATTATCCGGCCGAGCGTTTCGCATATTTTTGCGTCGCTACACAGGTACTCGATTTCGCGCGCTGTTGACCGGAACAGTGTCTACAGCCATACTCCAAAGCAGCTCTGCCATTTCACTCATGTTACTGGCTTTTGTTGGTGCCGGGTTGATGAGTATGCCGAATGCCATTGCGGTTATTCTGGGTTCTAATTTGGGTACGAGTATGACAGCCTGGATCGTAGCTGCATTGGGGTTTAAAGTAGAAATTGAGAGTATTGCGCTTCCTCTGCTGGGAGTAGGTGGTTTGGGTATTATCTTTTTCGGTCAATCGGAGCGGTACGTTCCAATCAGTAAATTGATTGTTGGATTCGGATTTTTATTTCTGGGCCTGGACCACATGAAAGGCAGTATTGAGGATGTGGCCCTGCAAATTGATATTGCGGAATTTGTTGATTTAAGTGGGATTATATTTCTGCTATTAGGTATTGGTCTTACAGCGCTGATGCAGTCCAGCTCCGCCACTTTAGCCGTGGTTCTCACGGCCCTATTTGCTGACATTATAACATTTGAGTTAGCCGCTTTAATGGTCATTGGATCCAATATTGGTACGACTATTACAATTTTACTCGGTGCTTTAGGAGGGGGGCGATTAAAATGGCGGGTTGCATTGAGCCATTTAATTTTTAACTTGATTACGGGCATTATTGCCCTAATTATTCTTCCAGGATTGTTAAAGGTGGTCAACCTTATTATTTCGATTGATCAAGAACCTGTGCTGGCTCTTGCTTTATTTCACACCCTGTTCAATTTTTTCGGAATCCTCATTTTTTTCCCATTTATGGGTGTGCTCGCTCGCTTGATTCTCAAGTGGCTTCCTGACCCTCAAAATCGAGTCACAAAATATATTGGGCAAACTACAGCAGAAGTGGTGGAGCCGGCCGTTACGGCCTTGAGAAAAGAAACGGATCATTTACTCCGTCGATGCATTGGATTTCATTTGGCGTCCCTAAAAATTGATGAGACACTGATATGGCCAAGTAAAGGGGAGAAGTTACACCGGAAAAAGAGAAATTTAAATGAGAGATACGAACGCTTAAAATTACTTCAAGGCCAAATTTTCAAATTTGCTTCTGATATTCAGTCTCACGAAACCACCGAAGAAGAGTCTGAGCGGATTCAGCATTATACCCATGCGTCCAGATTATTGCTTCACGCGTGTAAGACGATGAAAGATATTCAGCACAATCTAACTGAATTTGAAGAGTCCGATTCGGCTTTCCTACGCCGAGCCTACGCGGATTTTCGGAATCGCTTTGTGCAATTGAGTCTGCTCATGAGTCGTGAGATTCATGCTACCCCCGACCTTCCACCAACTCAGGCGTATGGTGAGCTCATGGAAGCCGTCAAGCTAAAAGACGCCGCATTTATTCAGTCGATATCCTCCACAGTTGTTCGCAAAGATTCGTTGAGTGACATGGATATTTCTACTGCAATTATCGTCAATCGTTCCTTCAATACGGCCTGCCAATATTTAGTTAATGGGTGGTACGAGCAACAGGGACAGACCGCTGAAGTTTAGGCTTTTTGGCCGTGTCCGCCCCGAGGCCCCGGTGCGGACCGGGCTATCCGCTTGAAGTGCCGGGCCGCCTGGTCGGCATCCGTAGTGTCATTACCTTAACCCAAGGAGGGGAGCAGTTGCAAAGGATTCGAATGTCTAACAAGTCGCAGAGGTAGCGATTTATCTTAGTTAAGCGACTACCAGCCAGGAAGAAATTAACATGTGGCTCAGAATGGCCTGTGAAAATCGCGGGTAATGACACTTGCGCTGCGTAGGGCTTCCTGTGGTCGCCGCCTCGCTTTACGGCTGCATCGCCCGGGCGGCCCGGCCCTATCGCTTCTATCCCTCACGGGGAAGATGCGATATGCTTTATGGAGTGGACCTCAACACCTCATAAATGTGATTTTCGTATGATATAGAATAGAAACTAATATTATGGGCTCGTCTACTCATCCCACTCACTTATTCTTAAACATCTACATCTAACGTTGCAACAAGCAAACGAATAGTCAGTATCACATGATGTTTCACACACATTTGCAGTACTGCAGCCGCTTGATCCATATCCTCCGTTTAGACACGTAGGCTCAGCATCCTCATCATCGTCATTTATATTTGTATTCAAGTCGAAATTGTAAAAATCCGCTATATAATACCCAAGTGCTTTTTCCGACGGATTATACTGTGCATAAAGTGTGTCAATGTGTAAACGCTCAGATTGTGCATAAAGAGGATATAATGAAACACCTATTCCTGATGTGTCAATATTACAACCGCTAATTTGGGAGGCTATTAGTTGGTCCGCTACACCAAATACATCGCATGTTCCATCGGAATAAGTAAATTTGATACCCCCTTCAACTTGATCAACAACTGCTTTCGTAAAGGGTAGTGATATCAGAGAATTGAAAATACCCGATATTCCCTCAATAATGTCATCCTTTCCATAGAAAATCACATAGGTATCATTCCCTTCAATAATTGTATCCAAGTTCAATGATTTTGAGCCAAAATCAATATTACTTGATGATTTGATTTCAATGTTACTATTTTGGATTTGATTATTTTCCTGATCAATAACTTCTGTTGAATTTTCAGAACATCCGATCGTAAGAATAAGGAAGAGTAGAAAAGCTAAATACTTCATGTTGAAAAGTTTTTGTTAAAAAATTTCTATTTCAACACCTTATATATATATATATATATAATTATCCAAAATTTTTAGAAAAAAAACCTTAAAAACGTAAAATGCCGAATAAAATATGGATTGAAAACGATTAGTTGGACTTATGACTAATAAAATTCTGATTTATTTAATTTATTTCGTCAGGTCCAAATTGATCACAAAGCGTAAATAAACTCGGTGTCGTGTCTTGATTACTACATACAGCTGGATAAGTTGCCGCATATTTTTCCAAGCTCCTGAGCGACGATCCGCTCGAGTCCCCTTGCTCTGAGCGATCTTTAACCTTTCTCCTTTTTACTTATTCTTTCTTCTTTCTTCTTCTTTCCCTTGCGATAGGGGTAGGAGGGGCCATGCGCCGCAGGCGGATGGGTCCCGAGGTTTTCCCCGGAAATTTTCGGGGAAATCTCGAGGACGGAACCCCCGGATGGCCCGCCCCAGTCCTGAGCTATGCGAGGGGCTGGGGATCGCCCAAAAAATTAAAAAGATAAAGTGACAACTTATCGATTAGTTTTTCTGAAGTAGGGAAGGAGAAGGAATAGGGCTATAGCAAGGGAAAGTATGCCCTGCCAGACCCACAAAGCTTTGATACCGGGTCGCTGAAAGGTGATTCTGATTTGGCTCTGACCAGAGGGGACGGGTAGACTGATTAAGTGGCCGCACCAGGGAAGAATCTTTTCAAATGCACCATTGACGGTGGCTGACCATCCGGGATATACGCTTTGTTGAAAAACGAGGGTGTCGGCTGTCTGGATTTGAAGACTAATCTCAGCGTGACCGGGCGCCCATTCATTGAGTTGATACTTAGCTGTTTTTCCTTCCCCGGTAAAAAAGAGGAGGGGGCTTGAAAGTGCGGATTGATAGCAGTCGCGCTTTTCCATGTGATCCAATGACTTAAATTTAAATGGATTCAGGCCGATTGGCGATACGGTTTTAGTAAAGACATTATTATTGTACCAGGAAGGTAGAAAACGCGGGCGGGCGGGTCGATTAGCATGAAAGGGCGTCTGATCGGGTATCGGATACCCCTCAGGTACCGTAGATAGGGCCGCTTGATATTCGGTTCCCGGACGTTCGTGGAGAACGGTGACAGGCAGCGACCATCGAATGGCTAGAAAGACTTCTAGAGCTGCTAAGCCAATGAAAAGATAAGCGGTCCAGGAGCCCGCAAAGCGGATGACAGAAAGATACGCCAGTGAGAAGGCAGCGACGGAACAAGCAGCCAAAGTGAAGAGTGCTGGCGGCTCCATAAAATCCGAATCCTGAAAACGCAGGTCTCCCTTAAATACATCCCAGATGGTTCCGAGCTCTTCTGGACTCCAACTGAGTTGAAAGGGTAGTAGGGAAAATAGGGCAAAGATTAAAATTGCTGCTACGGGCAGCAGTAGCAAACTACCTGAATTATTTCTAGATAGGATTTGATCGATACCAAATCCGGAAAGAAGAAAAAGAGACATCATCCAGAAGGAACGGAAGACGGAAGGAAATCGAAAGGTATCCATAAATGGAAGATAGTATAGCCATTCTCGAATAGGTGTATGCTCACCGAAAGCCGCCAGAAGGCATACAATTCCTAAAACAAAAATACACCATATTAATACACGGGTTTTATCGCTGCGCCAGGCCCATGGTATCATGAGAAATGGTAAGAGCCCAATATATCCGTTAAGCATGGATTTATCAGCACCAAAAAGATTTGGCGGTGCAGTAACCGGGAGTGGGTGTATGATAGAAACAAGGGCTGAAGGCGGGAAAGGACCGAATAAGGCATCCTCAAGGGAGATTCCATCGCTGCGAATCATTTTTTCAGCTCCTTCCAAAATGGAATACAAGTAGGGTCCAATAATTACGAGTAGAGCGGCAGCGAATAGAAGGCTGAAGAGCAGCAAGTTCCTGACTTTGTTTCCGTTTCCACTTTTAAATAAGTGGTATATCCGAATGAGTATGGTAGCGCCGAGCAGATAACAACAAATGATGTAGAAGGCCGGATATCCTCCGGTGATAAGGAAGGACATGGTGAAAGCCAATAAAATACTATTTCGAAAGCTGGGTTGTTGAATAAAAGAGTAACTGGCCACGATTACCCATGGCAACCAACTCATAGCGATAACATAGGTGAAGTGCTGGGCGTTTCCTAAAAATACGCCGTTACCCTGATAAAAAAGGGCTACGATTAAAGCGGCTGTCCATGAAACCTTAAACTTTCGCAGTGCGAATAGTATTCCGATGCTTCCCCAGAGCACATGCCCCCACCACTCATAATGCAGGCTATAAATATCGTAATCTGTTATCCAGGCTATAATCCATGTGGGCGCATACCAGGCCGCGCTTTGCGGGTCAGCAAAGAAGGGAAAGCCATAGTGTTGCCAGGGTTGCCACAAAGGCCAGATATCGTTAGACAAACAATCACTTAGAAAAAAGCGATATTGGAAAAACTGATCCATCATATCGTATTTCATACAATGCTCCAATTCTAAAAGAGGAGCATAGCAAATAGCAGATATGATAGTCAAGGTAACCAAAGAAAGGTAGAGCCCTTTTCTCAGTTGGAGATGTGCTAGGACTGCTTTTTTAATGCGCATACTGCCTGGCTAGTTATTGCTGAAGAGCAGTTATATAATTTTCAACAACATCGATTTTACAGCCTGCTTGTTTCATGGAGTCCAGCGCCTGATTTCGATCTCCGGGTTGCGCTTCAACTGCCCGTGTAGCATCTGACAATAGAGTAACTTTAAAATCGCGCTTTAAAGCATCCAGCACGGTAGATTTTACGCAATAGTCCGTGGTGAGTCCGACCACCACCAGGTGATTTACATCCTTTTTCCTAAAATAGGTAGCAAGATTAAGGTTTGTCGCTTCAAAAGCGGAGTAACCGTCATCCTTATTTTCCGTTCCTTTTAATACTACTTTATCAATCTGGTCGGTTTGAAGTTCAGGGTGGAACTCAGCACCTGCCGTATTTTTCACACAGTGTACCGGCCATTTTTCAAAGTGAATGGTATCTGCCGGATGCCAATCCTTTGAAGCGACAACAAGGTCAAAATATGGAATGAGTTGATTGATCAATGGCACAACCTCGTGTCCTCCATCTACACCTAGTGCTCCACCCGGGCAGAAGTCATTTTGAACATCGACAATCAATAAGGCTCTCATAATTTCTTTTGATCTATTAATTCTTGCTTTAAGGTAAATAATTGCTTTGAAATGCCCACCTTATAAACATGTGGATTTTCAAAGCGCCTATATTCAGGCGCCAGCTTTGTCAATTGCTGTTCTGCATATTCTTTAATGTCTGCTATTTTACGTTTCGGTGATATGCGCCGTCCCTCTTTGATTTGGAAGTGGCGAAGAGGTTCTTTTCTGAATTCCTCAACAGAGGTGTTCATAGAGGGATGTATGGGATGATATAGCGTTGAAATACGGTTTTCATTACTCAGCAATACCCCATCCATTCTGAAATCACCATTGGAATGAAAAAATCGATATACTTCTTTGCGCCCCGGCAGCGTCACCTTCTCAATATTTTCACTTATTTTAAGACTGGGGTTTCCATCGACGGAAGCTAACTTATAAACCCCATCCAGGGCAGCATCGGCTTGTCCGGTGGCTAATTCTGTACCCACTCCATAGCCGTCGATTTTCGCTCCCTGCTGGTTCAGACTTCGGATGAGATATTCGCTAAGCTGGTTGGAGGCATAGATTTTTACCTCCGGATGGCCGGCCTCATCCAACATTTTTCGGGCTTTTCGACTCAGGTAGGCCAAATCACCGCTGTCCAGGCGAATTCCGTGAAGCTGTTGGCCCCGGCTTTGCAGTATATCAGCCATTTCGATGGCATGAGGTACTCCGGATTGAAGGGTATTATAGGTATCTACCAATAAAATGGATCGATCGGGAAAGTGATCTATAAATACTTGAAAGGCTTCTTTTTCGGTCGAAAAACTTTGTATCCAGCTATGGGCTTGAGTGCCGCTGATGGGGATGCCATAGGTTTTTCCGGCATGTACATTGGATGTGGAATCGAAACCACCAATATAGGCCGATCGACTCGCATCCATACCGCCCCAGCCTTGACTGCGGCGCAGTCCAAATTCCATGAGCGTTTTGCTGCCCGCCACCTCACGAATGCGACTGGCTTTGGTTGCGATGAGAGAACTAAAATTTAGCCGATTTAAGATTAGCGTCTCCGCCCATTGACATTCGAGCAAGGAGCCTTCTACGCTAAGCACAGGTGCAGTGGGAAAAATGACTTCGCCTTCCCTGGCAGAAATGAGGTCTCCCTTAAAGCGAAACGTTTTGAGATAATTGATAAAGTCCCGATGGAAGCCCTGCTCGAGCAGATAATCGCAGCTATCCCTGTCAAACGGCTGTGGGTGCAAGAGCAGACGCAAGGCTTCTTCCAGTCCGGAGAAGATTACATACCCTCCATTAAACGGGTTTTTTCGAAAAAAGTAATCAAAGGTTGCACGTTCTTTATGTCGACCAGACAAAAAGTAGCCCTGTGCCATGGTGAGTTGGTAGAGGTCGGTCCAAAGGCCGGGGCGGAAGGAGTGGTTCATGGATCATACGTTAAATGATGAGTTATTTATATCCAAAAATATAGTTTTTATGTTGAGGATAGTGTAAAACCAAGTATGGATATATAATAAGTCCACGATCTTAATTATTCT
>Ga0209942_1000647_pt1 | contig 20282 bp, 19 predicted proteins | sample SalPonR1_A_D2_MG_FD_185695 | JGI IMG/M metagenome (GOLD analysis project Ga0209942, IMG submission 185695) | Salt pond soil microbial communities from South San Francisco under conditions of wetland restoration - Salt Pond MetaG R1_A_D2_MG... ...
TTTTGACTGACATGGTGATCGATGATCAAGACAGACTTTGGGTAGCTACTACGGTGGATGATATGAATGTTTTTGAGTGGTGGGTGCTTGAAGAAAGTGGTGAAGTAGTAACACGCTTCGACTGGCCACGCAGTAAGCCGATTGAAGTGGTGCGAAACGGTCATGTTTACACCCGCGAAACGGATGAGAATACCGGGCTTCAGCAGGTGGTGCGGTACCGGATTGAATTCTCCCAGGGAAACTGATGAACCGATGAACAGAAAAACAGAAAAACTGATGAACCGATAAAGTGGAATTGTTGAGAATGAGGGGCAGGATATAATTGTCAAAACAAACAATAAAGATGCCTGAGACTAAATATATGATTACCATGGTTAATCTTTTGACGCAAAGCGAACCAAGGAAGGAGTCAGGCTTTCCCATGTTTTTCCGTGCCTCCGTGGCTATACTAATCGTAGTGATGATTACAGCCTCAACAGGACGAGTGAACGAAGAAGAGCTGCCGGAGCTATCAAACCAAGTTGCTATCTCGCTGACGGAAGTCTCTCGCTATGGGGATTCTGATGATCACTTGATCGGGGTCTTTTCAGCAATAGCGGTCGATGAGCAAAACCGGGTATACATTGCCGATCGCAATCAGACGGTGATTCATGTGTTTGATGAAGAGAGTGATTATCTGACTTCGATGGGGCGAAAGGGCAGAGGACCTGCGGAGTTTTCTGCCATCACACCAAATACAACCATGCAAATACACGGTGATCATCTATATGTGACGGATTATGCCAACGAATGGAATTTCTTTCCGGATCGGGTACAGGTCTTTTCTCTGTCTGACCTTCAATTTTCACATACGGTGAATTTACTTCTGGATAGAGATCAGCGCAGCAGCAATCTGTCCGGTTTCTACCCGATGTGGGTATATCCGAGAAAAGAAGGGAATTTATTGGTAGCCTATCAGCGAATGCCGGCAGATTACAGAGATGGAGAGAGCCGGATTCAGTATGTGCTGCAGACCCGGAAGGGAGAAATGATTGAATCAGATCTCTATTCACAACCCGACAAAACTCAACTTATCTACTATGTGCGTAATGCCCCAATGCCATATGAAGCCACTCACGCATTCTCTTTTTTCCCACAATCTCTTTTTACGGTAACCTCTGATGATCGATTTATTTCAGCCCGAACAGATCAATTTGAGCTCTCGGTATATAACGCCTCCGGTGAACAGGTGAATCAGATTAGCCACCCGGTTGATCCTCTGCCGGCTTCAAGAGGAGAATTGATAGGAATGTATGAGAATCGTCTGCCTAGCCTTGGGGAAGGCGTGGCTGCAGCGATGATACGCGAAGCGGACGATCTACCTGAGACCTGGCCGGTACTCCGGAATTTACTAAGTGATGATGAGGGGCAGATCTGGGCATCTGTCGTGGTGGAGGATTTTAACCTCAATGAGTGGTGGGTGTTGAGACCGGACGGAGAAGTCCTTGGACGCTTCGACTGGCCACGCAGTAAGCCGATTGAAGTGGTGCGAAACGGTCATGTTTACACCCGCGAAACCGATGAAGAGACGGGACTGCAGCAGGTGGTGCGGTATCGAATAGAAATGCCATGAGGAAACTGAAGAACCGATAAACAAAAGAACAGAGAAACCGACGAACCGATGAAGTGAATTTGTTGATAAAGAGTGCTGTTAAACGGTTAATGCTACATGAGAACAATTTAAAAGTAATCGAAAAAAGCTTGGGCTGGGCGGCCGGAGATAGGCAAAAGAAATGCCATAAAAACGTATAGCCAACTATAATAACAAAAAATCATCAAACCTCATCCCACAAAATAACATGGGTTTACGGATTAAAAATATTCATTATAATCCCTTAGGGATTAAACATCCATGCCCATCATGCTAAGTTTACAGTGTGGACAAAGTTGGATATAACCTAAAGTGGATAGATATGAAAGTATTAAATCGCGAAGAGATGAAAATGGTTATGGCCGGAAATTGCCCCTCATGTGCAGCTTGCGCAACTGATTGCTTAAATCTGTATTCAGGATATCACTCAGAATGTGACAGTGTTTACCCGGATCAATCATCAGACGAGTATGCACTATGTCATCAGGAAACCCATGATTTGAATAATCAATGCATTGACGATTGTTTTCAGGTTAATTAACAGATACATGAAATCAGAATTTAAAACACAGAGATTGAGTGTCGGGTTTAAATTTCACCAATTTTGTTTGATATTTTTGACTTCAATTGTATTTCTATCTTGCAGTGAAGAAGAGCATTCTAAAGAAGTAGCAGAACGTATACCCTCATACTCTGTGGACAGCCTGGCATCAGCACTTCCTGAACTCAGGGCAAAATCAACAGGAGTATTTGATCCGCCCGTTTTTATTGGTCCTTATTTTCTTGAACCTCTTCAGGGAGGAGATTATATCGCTGTTAATGATCGGTTGGAACAAAGAATTCTCCTGTTTGATGAAAAGGGGATATATCTTTCTTCAGCCGGTGGGGAGGGACGTGGTCCGGGCGAATTTATGGGTAGTATTTTGATTCATGCTGGCACCGATCAAGAACTCTACGGATTAGATTTGCGACTAAACAGAATTACACAGTTCAGTGTAAATCAAGAAAAAATTACGTATGAAACCTCTTACACTGTGAACCTTGAGCCGGGGTCCTGGCTGCACAACATATATGTTACGCAATGGGGAAATTTTGGGGTAATCAGAAAAAACCTGAATTATAGTACGGGTAAAGAAGCCTATTACCTATACAAACTGGATGATTCCTTCAACTCGGTTGAACCTCTTTTTGAAATGCCTGGAAATGAAAAGTTGTCGTTGGATGGAAGGTCTCATATCGACCATATAGTGGGGCAAAAGGCGTTATGGGATCTGGACGGTGAATGGTTTTATCATATCACATCTCATGATGCAACGATTAATCGATACAATCTACGAACAGGTGAAACCTCAGTTGAAACTTTTTTTGACTTAGCAGAAAGAGAAGTCACAAAAGAACATCGCAATCATTTGATAGATTTTTCTTCCAATATGATTCGTAGATTTCCAGGATTTAGAAATGTGATAGATACAGTTAGGGTTCTACCGCTCTTTCAAGAGCTAATGGTTCGGGATAATTACATCTATTTTGTTGTTTTTGATCTCGAAAGGAGTGAGAGTACTGAACTAATCCAATTAAAACTGTCTACCGGAGATGTTCACTACGCAAACATACCCCATAAATTATGGAGAATTCAGGCCTCAAATGGATTGTTATATGGAATTGAAAAGACGGGGGATGGAGAAGAAAGAGTTCGAATAATAGAGCTTGAGGATGAATCATATTAGGCCAACATAAAACCCTCAAAACATTTCACAAGCGGAGAGTGGATTTGATACCTCAGGAAAGCTGTTTACTAACTTAAGTAAAAGAATAAATGAAGGTACAGAATCCTAAATTGTAAAGGAATGAATTACGAAAAACTGACGAACCGTTAAACAGATAAACCGACAAACAGATGAAGTGGATTTGTTGGTGAAGAGTGCTGTTAAATGTTTTCCAAGTATGGATGCTATATGAGAGCATATTAAAAAGATCGAAAAAAAGCTTGGTTGCGCAGTCCGGGAATGGTAAAACGATAGGCGAAAGAGCTGGTATAAAATCTATAGCCAACCATAATAACAAAAAATCATCAAATCTCATCCCACAAAATAACATGGGTTTACGGATTAAAAATATTCATTATAATCCCTTAGGGATTAAACATCCATGCCCTTCCCGCTAAGTTTACAGTGAGGATAAAATTGGATATCACCTAAAGAGGATAAATATGGAAGTATTAAATCGCGAAGAGATGAAAATGATTATGGCTGGAGCTTCTGGTGGTTGTGGAAGCGATGGAGCTTTCCCAATAGAGCATGACTCTCTGTCTTACTGCTCATGTACACATAATGGATGTGAAGTCAATTTTTATCAACTTGAAGGTCCTGATGAGTGGCTTATAACCAGTTGTGCAGGAACATCATGTGGATCTGGCGAATATGGAGGGACTATTTGTGGAGGTCAGTGTCCTTAAACAAAATGTAAAGGCCGGGCTAACAGGTCCGGCCATAAAAGGGAGGTGTTGTGAACGTAAAATATCTTAAATGTTCCGTATTTATAATGTTCATTATTTTTTATTCAGGTTGTTTAAAAAGTTCAGGGCAGAAACCGCCGGATACCCCATCGCAAGTACTTAATGAACTGGTTCAAAAAAATCGATTCCAATATATAAATATCGATGATTATAGCTTGTCTGATATTTTAATAAATGATGATGATATCATATTTAATTTGTCATTTGACGAATTTAATGAGGCAGTTTCAATGGGGCATTTGACGGATTATACTTTCATTGATGATAAGTTTTACATATATGATATTGAAGCAAGCGGAGTTTTTAAGATCACAACATCAGGTATAGTTGAAGGGCCTTTAACATCGATTGGTCGCGGGCCAGGGGAGCATATTTCTGTAGGAAATTTAAAAAGTAATAGCCAATTTCTCTATGTTTCGGATCCAATGAATGGACGAATAAATCGGTATGGTCACGATTTTAGCCTTAAAGGTGAACTGGGTGGATTTACATCCTTACACGATTTTGATTTAAATGATAATACAATCCTTACAGTGAACAGAGAAAGTGTTGGGTTAAACCCCATAAACGCAGAACAGGGGGTTATTGTAGCAAGTTCAATAGATAATATAAGTGATACACTTTCTACATTCTTTCCACGAATAATTCCGGAAGGTTTTCAGCCAACACTCTATAATATTCCTCGGTTTTCAATCAATGAAAAAAATAACATTGCAGCTTGCTACCAATTTCTTCCATGGATTTTCCTTTATGATGAATATTTCAAACATATAAAAACTCTTATTCTTACTTATTCAAAGTTTGATGAACTTAATATTCCTCAAATGGACTTTTTTGAAAATTTGGATAATCAGGGATTTGGAGGAGATTTTCCGGTAACCGGGTTTAAATTAATGCCTAATGATGAAATTATGATTTTTATCAGACGAGAGTTAATCCATCTTGTTCCATCAGGTGCGCCTGATGATAAGAATTATAGTGTTGCAGGTAGATATTCATTTACCATTGATGGGGAAGAAGAACCTTTATGGATTTCCGACATATTTATATCAGATAAGGAAAACGAATATTATGTGGGTAGTTGGTACAATATTTTTCGTTTTAGAGTAGAATATTAGATCCAATGTAGTAGAGTTATCGGGTGAAATATTTGAGTGTTGACTTCTTGATGAATCGCCAAAATCATTGGTCAATGTCAATCAACTGTGGAACAGGGCCCCAATATTACTCCGGGTGGGGAGAGTATAGCGGAACCGCATGTAACGGAGCGATTCCCGAAATTAACTAAATATGAATCCACCGGCTCTTTAAAAGCCGGTGGTTATAAAAGCTTATATGATTCGGATAATATATTTGTTGGTTACAATACTATTTTTTCTCTTTGGATGTGAGAGAAGTCAAACTGTAAAAGTTGATACCGGTAATCAAATCTTAGATGCTTTATTACAAGATGTTGATCGATCGGTTATCAACCTTGACCAAGTAGAGTTGGACACATTGGTTGCCGAAAAAGAATATAAACTGGAATACCATGATTCCGATAAGGATCGTCTCCCTGAATTTCTTGGCACTATAGCTGACTTGCAAATATTAGATGAAAATATACTTGTTGCAGATCGACAACAAAGCCTGATATGGGTGATGGATCAAAATGGGTATTGGAAGCAGACAGTGGGGGGTGATGGTGAAGGCCCCGGGGAATTCAGGCATTTGTTTAAAATAATGAGTAATTCGAATCGTGTTTATGCATTGGACAGAAGCAGCACGAGGGTACAGGTATATGATTATCAACTTAATTTGAAGGATACGTTTTCCCAGAAGGTGTCTGGAATATCGGCTGAACAGTTTACTTTATCTGATGACTATTTATTTTATCCGTCTGATCCTTTTACAGATTCACTGTTAGTGAAGGTTCGCAGTACCACTATTCCCTACCAAGACGTGCATTCATTACTGCCGGCACTCGTTCCGGCGGGTCAACAGCCCGCAGCTTACAATACCTATCATTCTAATTCAAATCGACGGGGTACCTTTGTTACGACATATGCAGGAACACCTTATCTGTTAATCTTTGGAGATGATTTTGAATTAGATCACTACATAAAATTTGAATCATCCTTCTACACAGATCTTGCAAACCCATCATTAAAGCCTGTATCGTCGAATCAATTGATGCAAACTGGTGAACCGCCCGTACCGGGCGTTAAATCGTTTATTTACAATCTAAAAATTTTAGAAGACGAGACGATCTACTTCTTAGTGGACAATATTTTATTTCGCTTAACAAGAGAAGTAGGAGGAGGTTATGATATTAAGAAAGGATGGGTTTTTAAATATGAAACCCGGTTTTAGGATAACATCGACGGTGAAGTTATACAAATTGGAAAATTTGATATTAAACGTGACTTGATGGTATTATCAACATTTGGATTACACGAAATTTTTCAAATCAATCTAGAATGAATTTGTTGATTACTTTGCTAAACTATTTTATTGCTGTGCAATAGGGTATACTTCTATAAATTTCGCGTCTATATCTTAACACAGCAGGACGATACAAGAATTTATAAGGCCTTTTTGTTTTATAATAAAGCCAAGTGATTAAATCCAATAAGTAGATTGCTTTTGAGATACCAATCAAGGAAATGAGTTAAGATAATGCTAGGCTGTCTGCACCCCAGTCAATTTGTAGTAATTAGTTGTTCTCCTGTTTTTTGACATGCATAAAACCGTATCAAAAAGATCGAAATAAAGCTTGGGTTGCGTAGACCGAAAATAGGTAAAACGATAGGCGAAAGAGCCGGTATAAAATCTATAGCCAATTATAATAACAAAATTTTTTTAAATCTCATCCCACAAAATAACATGGGTTTACGGCTTAAAAATATTCATTATAATCCCTTAGGGATTAAACATTCATGCCCATCATGCTAAGTTTACAGTGTGGTTTAAGTTGGATATAAATTAAAGAGGGTAGATATGAAAGTATTAAATCGCGAAGAGATGAAAAGTGTAATGGCTGGTTCAAGGGGAACCGGAGGTCAATGTTGTGAAGATCATAACCCTTCAAATTGCAGTACATGTGTGGATTATTGTTCCGGCGACGATTGTAATTGTAAGAGCGGCACACACGGTAAAGCCTGTGATGTTTAATAACTAAAACCTAAATTCTCCCCTTTTTACATTTAACAAAAAGGGGGGATTTTTTAATTAAAAAGGAAAGGGTTTTAAACGATGTCTAATACCGTGGTTTCTATTTTTGCTAAATACAGATTTTACATGACGAGTTTTTTGCTGATGTTCTTGATTTATGGTTGTGGCGAATCAAATACAAAAACTGCTTTCAAGAGTCCAGTTGAGCTTACAGAGTATAAAACCCTGTTATCCTATGAAGAAAATGTGTTGGGAGATCCTGCTATTATACGCTATGTCGAGGATGCAGGGTTATACATTTATGATCAAGCAAGTGCTACGATTGTTTTGATAGATGATGAATTTGGAGAGATCATTAACAATTTTGGCAGATCGGGACAAGGGCCGGGTGAATTCATCAGGGTTACGAATCTGTTTTTTTCTGAAGAATATCTATTTGCAGTGGACGTCGGCCGCTTCTTAATTCACCAATACGATGTGAGTGGAAATTTCATCTCTTCATTTGAATTTTTACCGCCATCAAACATGGTGCCGCCTCCACCCCCGCTTCCGCCTCTTGGAGGGTATAAAGAGGAATTCGTGAATTTGCTAAGAGAGTTCGAACCTGGTCATAGTCCTTATGTTTTGCCAAATAAAACAATAATCTTGAGAAGTACAGATTCTGATCAGCACATATTCAAATTATCAGATTGGGAGAGAACTGAGGAGGGTGATTTTGTTAAAACTCCAGAAGAGTTTAGAACCTCTAATGATATCGGAGTTTATAGACGTGAAGTTTCCGGAAGGGAAACACCATCAAACTCAAAGTTTGATAACTTTATAGTAATTGATAAGTCAAATGACAGTGGAGTATTTCTGGTCTATTCGTCAATCTCCAAAATTGCAAAATATCAAATAGAACAAGGTAAAGAGTGGGATACAGAAGTTGAGTATATACCGGAATTCGATTCAATCCAAAGGTTTTACTTTGAAACGGCAGAAGAAATATTAGGTATAACTGATATGTTTTTACCGCATAAAGTGTACTGGTCTGGTTCGAGTGATTGTAAGGGTCAATTATATTTATCAACCTTTAGCTATAACTCGAAAGGAAAAGAGCTCTTGATTCATCAATTTTCACCTAAGGGAGAGTTAATGGATAGATATCAATTTAAAGGTGGAGATATATTGATGCCGGTATTTGATGTGGACTGTGACGGTGAGAAGCTATTTTTCGTTTCTGAAAACGCTGAAGTAGTAAGTTACTTAATAAAATAGCGATGCTTAGATAGGCTGAGCAATATTAAAATGCTTCTAGCGGTAGAGTGACTTAATGAGTAAAATCAATACTCATCCCACAAAATAACATGTATTTACGCTATAAAAATATTCATTATAATTTCTTAGGGATTAAACATCCATGCTCTTCCCGCTAAGTTTACAGTGAGGATAAAATTGGATATAACCTAAAGAGGATAGATATGGAAGTATTAAATCGCGATGATTCATAACGAAGTGAAGAACCGCGAAGCGATATGAAAAGTGTAATGGCCGGGAGTATGGAAGATGACCTTGGCGGCTGTACAAGTGAATGTCAATATATTGGCAACCGTTGTTTCGAAGAAGCGGGCTATGATGAATTGATGTGTTTTAGAGTAATACACTGTTGTCAGGCACAGTGTATGGGAACCGTTTGTTAGTATATCATGAGAGGTTTCCTGTTTTAATATTAGAACAGGGAGCCTATTAAAATTAAAGAAGCCCAAATAAACAATAGCTTCAATTTTTGGAGTTACTTATCTATTTAATAATCAAAAGTTTGAAATCTTTAAAGCATACTACCATAGCCCTTCTGTGCTTCTTCACAGTCACTTGCTGTAAAAAGTCAGGACAAGGTGCAGATTATCAGGATCAGTTGATTGAAAATCTCAAGGAAAAATATTCTGAGATTGGAGTTGATGTCAAAGCATTAGATCATTCAGATCAAATCTTGAACGCAAACTGGCTTATTACGACCAGTCAATGTGATTTGATTATTGTTGACAACGCCGATAAAACAATCAAACTTGTGAAACCAAATGGTGATGTGATGAGTGAAGCCGGTGGTGAAGGAGACGGGCCTGGTGAATTCAGAAGCTTAATCAACCCCTATATTGGACCGGATGATCGGTTGTATATTATAGATGGGGATTTATTTAGAATTTCTGAATTTATTATTGATAATGACGAATTGGTTTTTGTTAACTCTACTCCATTTAAATACCCGCCTGATTATCATTTGCAGTCAATTTTTGTAGATGGAGACGATAGGTTTGGAGTGTTTTCAAAGTTTGAAAGTTATTTTGAGCCGGATAATGAATATTTTTTGTATCGGCTGGATGATAATTTTCAGATTGTAGAAAGGTTATTAGAGATTCCGGGCAATGAGCGTCCGAAGTACGAATTTCCAGAGTTTACGATGTATTTGGAAAATATTTTTGCTAAAAGAAGTTATTGGTCATTCAGCAAGGGCTGGTTCTATTTTATAAGGTCACATCAATCAAACATTACAGCTTATAACCTGCAATCCGGTCAATTGAAACACATCGATTTAGAGCTCGGCAAGAGAGAAAATACTGACGGAGAATTAGCAACATTCATAAAGGAAGAGTACGGTAGTTTAAACCATGAAGTTGATAAGGATCAATATTGGGCAGTATTGGAGGAAAGTGAGCATCTGCCAATTTTTTGGGAGATATATGCAAAGGACAATGTTCTTTTACTTCCAATATTTTTCCCGTCATTTGAATATGGTCTTTCTCTATATATTGACGAAAAAACCGAAGATGTAATTTTTTTCAAAATACCGCACGGTCTTGACCGGATGTCTGTCTGTGGCCAAACTGTATATGGTATTGATTTTATAACAGATACGGGAGAGCGAGACATACTTTCCATTGAGTTAAAAAAATGAGCGATTTCCATCATAAGTGATGTGAACGTTTACTCTGAATTAAGTAGAAAGGAATTTCTGCATTCGATTATCGTACTTAACAAAACTTCACTTACTCATTACGAAGAATGGCTTATTGCAGATTGTATTATTTGTTTTATTCAGTACTGTAAAATCCTGAAAGCCCTGTTTTTACTTTTTTTGTAACAAACCACTTCATTCTTACTCTTGTGTAAAAAGGTACGCTAAATAGCTATTTACTATGGAGAAAGAGAACAATAGGAGTGAGTATCAACATGAGCCAAGCCAAGCAAACCAACCAACCAACCAACCAATGGTCCCTCGTTAATAGAAGCTTATCGTATTTTAAGTGCCAGAGAATGTAGTGTACTTACTAAACTGGGTCAGGGCAAATCGAACCGGCAGATTGCTGCAGAGCTTTACTTAGCAGAGGGAACAGTAGAAAACCATATTACACGAATTGGCAAAAAGCTTGGTCTGAACGGCAGGGGGGTGGTAAAACGGTGGGTGAGGAGCCGACGAAAAAGTTAATAGCCAACCATAATAACAAAAAAAGATCAAACTTTATCCCACAAAATAATGGGGGATAATCTTAATTTATTTTTTATTAATGTGTAAGCGTGATGATAAATAAGAACAATGATTAACCCGTACGTTGCGCTGATATGGAACAGGCGAAAGAGCTGCTGAGCATCTATCCCGATGAGGTCAGTCTCTCCTTGCGGTTTTTGATAAGCGGGGATAAAGGAGAAACCAGTGGTTTGCTGTTAAAAACCTGGCTGGGCTTATTAAAGCAACGAAACAACGGGTTGCCGGACGGGCAGAGGTTGGTCGATACGTGGTATGAGGATATGAATGTAGAGAAATTTGTGGATTCACACCCTGTAAATGGAGCCGTATCAGATAAAGAAGCAGAGGAGTATTCACGGGCTCATTACAGCTGGATCAAGCAGGCCGGCATCACCAAAACCCCGACTACCTTTATGAACGGGTATGAACTGCCGGCGGCCTACCGGGTGAAGGATCTGGCTGCATTGATTCCGGGATTGGCAGATGCTTTTGGGAGCCAGAATGGGTTGAATACAATGAAAGGAATTACAGGAAGTGTGAAAATATCAGAGAAGCGAATGAATGTTTGAGTGATCAAACAGGGGTGAAATCATGGCCTGTACCTCGCCAAATGGCAAAACAGGTTAATATCATAGCAAAAACAAAAGGTGAAAACAATGAGTGAATTATTTAAAGCAGGCCAGATATTAGGCCGTTCGGAAATGAAGAAGATCATGGCAGGCAGTGATGGTGGTAATGTTTATTGTATGAGTGGGGGAGAACAATTTCATTGCTTTCCAGCAGATTTAGAACAATGCCTTGATGCTTGTGTTGCCCAAGAAGATGCGTTTGGTGATGAGTGTGGTGGTTGTGCTCAGTTTCCAGAGGTGAACTAAATAATAAATAAATGTGGTGAATAACCCTCACCTGTTTTTGGGATGAGGGTTATGCACTTTAATTGAGGTTAAGGCAGGTGCCCTGAAAGAAAAAACCGCTTCAATTTTACATTGAAAACAGATATTGAGAAAAAATAATTGAAAGGTTTGTCTGATTTCATGTTTAAACAGACAAAAGGGGTGAATAACCTTCCCCATATTCCGGCAAGTGTCAGGATAAAACAGGTTAATATCACAGCAAAAACAAAAGGTGAAAACAATGAGTGTATTATTTAAAGCAGGCCAGATATTAGGCCGATCGGAAATGAAGAAAATCATAGCAGGCAGTGATGGTGGTAATGTTTATTGTATGATTGGGGGGAGTCAACATTATTGCGATAACGAAAGTTTAGTACTATGTCTTGATGGTTGCGTTGCTATTGAAGATACTCATGGTGAAGAGTGTGGTGGCTGTGCTCAGTTTCCAGAGGTGAACTAAATAATAAATAAATGTGGTGCAAATAACCCTCACCCGTTTTTGGATGAGGGTTATACACTTTAATTGAGGTTACCGTGAGAAAATCAGTTTTTCTGATATTAATTTTGATTACTAAGGGATGTTCCTCTCAGCAGATTGAGCCAATTCCCCAAAAGTTACAGGAATTAGAAAACCTTACAGTCTATTCGGCGCATGTGAAATCCAAAAAAACTATTTCCCTTCAAAAAGATGCTGTGTATAGTGAATCTGGCGAGGTCTTGATTGGTAGAATGGGAGAGGTCGCAGTGGATAGCTTGGGGCGGGTTTATATTGCGGATATAGGAAAAAAGGTTATCTACTCTTTTGCGCCTGATGGCCAATATATAAATCAGGTTGGAAAGTACGGAAGGGGGCCGGGAGAATTTAGCAGTTATATCAAAAATTTACAGATCCATGGGAATCGTTTGTATGCTTTTGATCCTGGTCCAAGTAGACTAAATATATTTGCACTTAACAACATGGTAATCGAAAAAACAATATCACTGGGTCAAAACAGAAGCAACTATCATGAATTAACTAAGACATTTCCCCTTATAAGAAATTTATTTGTTACGGGGGGTGGTACCTATATTGCAGAATTTGTGAGTCACCCTACTAAAGATTTGCAAAAATATCAAAATGTAGATGTAACAAGTCTTTACTATGTATTGGATTATGACGGAAATATATCAGATAAAATACTTGAATTCACAAGTGAAAAACGTACAAATCTCCTTCTGGTTAGAAACCTTAAAGATTTTTTTGGTCATGTATTACATGGTTTTTCGAGTCAGAATCAAATTTTTTTAGCCCAATCAGAAGATTTTTTGGTTAAAAAGTATAGTCCGAACGGTGATTATCAAAGTGCCTTTTATTACCCTCTTGAGAAAATATCTTTATCAAAAGAAACAGCTGTTGAAGCCAAAGTACATGAATCACATATCAGTAAGATGCATTTAATAGATTTACCTGAACATTTTCCGGTTTTAAACGACATGATAATTGATGATGAAAACAGACTTTGGATCGCTACAACAGTTGAGGATATGGGTATTTACGAATGGTGGGTACTTGAAGAAAGCGGTGAGCTTATCACCCGATTCTATTGGCCTCGGAATGAACCGATTGAACTGGTGAAGAACGGCTACATGTATACACGCCAAACAGATGAGGAAAACGGCCTCCAACAGGTTGTGCGGTATTGGGTTGAGTTTCAAGAAATGTAAAATGGCTGTATGAAGAAATTCCCTCTCTACCGTCAACACGATCAAATGTACTGCGGCCCCACCCTCCGTCGTATTGACTGTGGAGGGCAGGCCTGCCTGCGGAACTTGTCCAACAGCTGGCGGATGATCGCCAAACATCACGGGAGGCACTATTCAATGGACAGCCTGCGGCAAAAGAGCGGCATTAACTGGGAAGGGGTGTCACTGTCCCGCCTTTGCGGGATGAAGCAGTCGAGGAGATCGGCTTCAATACGGTAGGCTGAAAGCCCTGTTTTTACTTTTTTTGTAACAAACCACTTCTTTCTTACTCTTGTGTAAAAAGGTGCGCTAAATAGCTATTTACTATGGAGAAAGAGAACAATAGGAGTGAGTATCAACATGAGTCAAGCCAGTCAACCAACCAACGGTCCCTCGTTAATAGAAGCTTATCGTATTTTAAGTGCCAGAGAATGTAGTGTACTTACTAAACTGGGTCAGGGTAAAACGAACCGGCAGATTGCTGCAGAGCTTTACTTAGCAGAGGGAACAGTAGAAAACCATATTACCCGAATTGGTAAAAAGCTTGGTCTGAACGGCAGGGGAGTGGTAAAACGGTGGGTTTGTAGCCGACATAAAAACTTATAGCCCGTCATAATAACAAAAAAAGATCAAACTTTATCCCACAAAATAATGGGGGATAATCTTATTTCATTTTTTATTATCGTTTAAGCGAGATGATAAATAAGAACAATGATTAACCCGTACGTTGCGCTGATATGGAACAGGCTGTTACCTCTTATCTACGATATTTACATATTCCGGTATCCGATCGCTATTGTAAAAAGCGGATCGCCTCTCATTCGGACTATCCATCCATTCTGGCGGTGGCCGACACCCTGCAGCAGCTCGGTATCTCCCACACTGTGGCAAGATCCAACAAAGAAAATCTCAATGATTTGCCCCTCCCGATTCTGCTACACCTCGATACGGCGGGCGGATCGCTGCTGCCGGTTTATAATGCAAGCGATCTGGAAGACTCCGGGGAGAAACTGAACCATTGGAGCGGTGTGCTGATCAAAGCAGAGCCTACCACAGAGATTGCCGATAAAGGGAACGCAAAAGCGCTCGGAGAAGAGAAGCGATTCAAAATGTTTACTTCCATGTTGCTCATTGCAGCGGTTGGGATGGTAACGATTCCGCTGCTTCTGTCCTTTTCCTGGCTTCAGCTTCTGTTACTCATAACGGCAATGGTCGGTGTGGGTACAGGCTACATTCTGTTTGCCAAAGACCTGGGCATCACCTACCAAGCCGTAGAGAGCTTCTGTAACTCCGGAACCGGTGCGGGCTGCGGGAAAGTGCTGCGGTCTGAGGAAGGAAAACTGTTCGGGTTTATCACATTTTCAGACTTAACGCTGGGTTATTTTGTTGCTCAGCTTGTAGCTATAGGATTATTTGTGCCGTTCTGGTCGGGCAGCGTCCTCCTCTCGGTTTTGGGATGGATGAGTATTCTTGCCGTCCCCATAATCGGCTACTCACTCTGGCTGCAAGCCTTTAAAATTAAAGAGTGGTGCCGCCTCTGCCTGGTGGTGAGCGGGATACTGACCGTTCAGGCATCCATCTTTGGGTATCTCTTTTACTCCGGTTTGTTGAATCCGATGGCATTAACTCTTCCAGAAGCATTCATTACGCTTCTTCTGTTCGGATTGACGGGCTCCTCTCTTCTTCTTTTGAAACAAACCGTTCAGCACAAAAACAGTGCTGTACAAAACGAGATTGCTGCTGCAAGGTTGAAAAACTCACCGGAAGTATTCACCAGTCTGCTATTCAGGCAACGGCAGGTGGACACATCATTATTTAAAGATGACTTTCTGATCGGCAGCCCGGATGCCCCGGTCAAGCTCACCATGGCGGTAAACCTCTACTGCGGGCCGTGCAAAAATGAGCTGGAGCAGGCGAGGGAGCTGCTCAGCATCTACCCCGGCCGGATAAACCTTTCCCTTCGATTCCTGAAAAGCGGGGATGACGGGGAAACCAGTAGCCTGCTCTTGAAAAACTGGCTGCAGAAGTTGCGAGAGCGTAGCAATGGCCAGGTAGTTGGGCAAAACTTGATTGATGGTTGGTATGAGGTGATGGATCCAGAGAAATTCGCAGATTCACACCCTGTAAATGGAGCCGTATCAGATAAAGAGGCAGAGGAGTATTCACGGGTTCATTACAGCTGGATCAAGCAGGCCGGCATCACCAAAACCCCGACTACCTTTATGAATGGGTATGAATTGCCTGTAGCCTACCGGGTCAAGGATCTGTTTTCGTTGATTCCGGGGTTGGAAGATGCGTTTGGTAATCAGAAAGGTATGAATACAATGAAAACGAACTTAAGTAGTGCAAAAATATCAGAGAAGTGAATGAGTGTTTGAGTGATCAAACAGGGGTAAATTCATTGCCCGTACCCTGCTAAATGGCAAAACGGGATTTAATTAAATGAGGATAAAACGATGCAAATATTAAATAGAAATGAGATGAAATATATAATGGCTGGCTCAATCGAACCTGATTGTAGTTGTGATAAATCATGTCCACCTAATCAATGGCCAGTAACATGTGGTGATGCTTGTGGTACTTGTGCGGGAAAAGGAGAGAGAGGAAGCTGTAAAGGTTGTATTTGATGATGATATAGGTGTTGATTAAATACGATAGGTATTTTAAAAAAGTAAACGACCAAGAGCTTTAATTCTTGGTCGTTTATATAAATTGAATATTACATAATGTCGATAACAATTTGATTTTAAATGCTGAGATTTTTCAGCTGGGTAGTTAACAAGATTATTATTTAAAGTTTTTGCAAACTGAAAATTTCTATACTATAGATAGTAATTTGTATAAAGTTGATATTTTATTTACAAACGAATTCAATTCTGAACCTTAGATCTATTAGGCATCAAATCTGATCAAGCAGATTGTTCAATCAATCAACTTAAACAAATTGGCTTCGAAAATGATCAGTACAACAACACACTTGAAAAAACCAAAGGTGTTGCTTTTCGAAGGGAGCTAAAGATTAATTGGAATGTCCATATTAAAAGGAAGTGTGCGCCAGTGAAGTATCAATATAATTTTACGATTAAAGGTCGAAATTGGATACACCGTGTACCGGTGATAACCATACCTATTCATAAAGCCTGTTTTGTTAAAGCGCATTTGGTAATAATCTTACTTTTGTTTGCCTCCTGTACACAGGATCCTGATTTAAAACTTCCCCAACATGTTGAAGAGATGGAAAATGTAAATGTGATAAAAAGTGATCATCAACATAGATCAATTTCTTTTATTAAAGACCAAGTGTTTATTGATCTGAATAATCACATTATTGGTAGTTTGGGTAGTGTTGTGATTGATGATATAGGGAGGGTGTATGTTGCCGATTTAAGTCAAAAAGTAGTTCATGTATTTAATAAAAACGGTAGTTATTTAACAAGCTTGGGACGAGATGGATTTGGACCAGGTGAATTTAATTATATATCATCTATGCAGATAAACAATAACAGTATTTATGTTCATGATTGGTACCAGAAAAGGATTCACGTTTTTTCTCTTAATTCACTTAAATTCGAACGTACAATAATGTTTAATCATGTAAGTAATCATTCTTTAAATTTACAAAGCAAAACTCTAAATCTTTTTTTTGTAAGAAGTGACGGGTCAATGTTAATGAGTTTTTCAAACCCCAGAGATCAATTTCTTAATGAAATCAATGAATTTTATTTCGTTGATTCTAAAGGCAGAATAAAATCTGAGAGAGTTTTCGTGGAAAAGGATGTTAGATATAGATATCAAATACCAGTTATGGGAATGGTTGTTGTGCTTCCTTTTTATAGAAAGTCGTTGATTGCGATGTCAAATGACGATTACATATTTAAAGCATGGTCAGAAGAGTTATTGATTCAAGTACATGACTCATCAGGGAATTATAAATATTCTTTATACTACCCGTATAAGAATGTTAAGTTAAAATTTGATGACATTGCCAGATCTTATGAAGATACTGAAGCATTAAATGCGATTCGAAATGCAGAATATGAAGAAGAAACATGGCCAGCTTTAAATGATTTTATTGTGGATGATGAAAAGAATATTTGGATTTCCACCATCGTAGAAGATTTCGATATATACGCATGGTGGGTGCTTGAAAACACAGGCGAAGTGATTACTAAATTTGAATGGCCTCGGAATAAGCCGATAGAGGTCGTAAAAAACAGTTACATATATACCCGCCAAACCGACAAAGAGACCGGCCTGCAACAGATTGTTCGATACCGGATAGAGTTTGAAGATGTGTAAAGTTGCGTTCCAAGAATGAAAACCTTTCCCTTCTACCGCCAATACGACCAAATGGACTGCGGCCCCACATGTCTCCGGATGATCGCCAAACACCACGGAAGGCACTATTCGATGGACAGCCTGCGGCAGAAGAGCGGCATCAATCGGGAAGGGGTATCGTTGTCCCGCCCTTGCGGGATGAAGTGGCTGAGGAGATCGGGTTCCGTACAGTGGGAATAAAGTACGTCGGCATCACCAAAACCCCGACTACCTTTATGAACGGGCATGAACTGCCGGCGGCCTACCAGGTGAAGGATCTGGTTCCATTGGTTCCGGGACTGGTAGAAGCATTTGGCAGCCAGTACGATATGAACACATTGAAAGCGAATACTGGAAGTACAAAAATATCTAAGATGTGAATGATTGTTTGAGTGATCAAACAGGGGTAAGTAACAGCCTGTACCCTGCCAGATGGCGAAACAGGTCCAACTAAAAAAACAATTTAGTATGAAAATATTAAGCAGAAACGAAATGAAAAACATTTTGGCTGGAAGTGACGACTGCCCGGGTACTTTTTGTCAATGCGATGTTGTCTACACATGTTACATGACTCAATGTATATCGCACGATAATCCTCAGAAATGCATGGATGAAACAGAAGATTTATGGTTACAATGTCACAATGACTGTGGTTCAGCCGGCATTCCTGGTGTGGCCTGATAAACTATAATTATTAACGACAAGGGGAGTATTTTTTAAAATTATGTCAAACCAACAAACCTATAAAATAATGGTAAATGACAATCTTAATTGGATACTCCCATTTTTTCTTAAACATATTAGAAGAACCTTAGCCATACTTTTTTGTTTACTTCTTGTTAATTGCGAGGGTGACTCCATGCCTGAGTACATCCAAATCCTCGATGAAATTCCGCAGCATATTCAGGAAGTGGAGAACCTTACCGTCTATCCTGGAGATGCGGAGCCTCTGTATTCCATTGAACTCATCCCTGAACAGGATTTTGGAGCTGACAGTGGGTCATGGCTGGCAAGTATTAAAGACGCCGTGGTGAATGATAACGATCACCTGATCATCTGGGATGTCAACACAGAAGGTAGCAGTTTTCCACCCCCTAACAGACTGAATGTGTTCAATCAAGACGGAACATTTCATACACAAATCGGTGGAAACGGAAGAGGTCCTGGTGAATTCATAATGTTAATGGCGATGAATACTGGTAATGGCAATGTGTATGCTTTAGATCATACAAACCAGCGCCTCAATGTGTACAATGCAGACGATTATTCTTTTGAGCGATCCACATTGATTGAACAGTGGAATGTCCACAGCCACGAAGAAGTGGAAGAATTAGGGTTCGGCAGACTTGATATTCGAAACGATGGAAACCACCTGACCGCATTTTTTGACAGAGTACCAAATTCGGATCGGCAACGGATCTTTAAACTCATGCTGATCGATACCGACGGAAACGTCCTCAATCCCGAACCTCTGGAATTCCCGGCCGGGTTCACCATCCGCCCGCAGACAACCCCGCCAGGCCCGTCCTTGACGCTGCTGTTCATGGGCCATACCATTACGGCCCTCTCCCGGGATATGGCACTCTATTCGGCCTGGACGCGGGACTTCCTGATCAAAAAACATGATGCCAATGGGGTTTACCAATCGGCCATTTACTACCCGGTAACCGGATTGCCGTTTGATCTGCGCGACCATACGGAATCGTCGCGATACAACATTCGCGACATCCGGAATGCATTTGAAAACAGTGATGAGGAGCTGCCCGAAACCAACGTGGTATTGGACGATTTGATCGTAGATGATGAAAACCGAATATGGGCAGCGGTGCCGATGGATCCGCTGCGAGAGAATTATGAGTGGTGGATTCTTGCCCCCTCTGGCGAACTGTTGGCGAAATTACAACGACCGCGCAATAAAACAATATTCGATATCAAAGACGGATATCTCTACGCCAAAGAGATAGATGAAGAAACGGATTCCGAGTATGTGGTGAAGTACCAGGTTGAACTGACGGAAAGGTAAAGTGTAAGTAATACGTCAGCTTTTATTCACTTCTGCAGGGGTTACATAATGACTACTTCGAAACAATCATGGATGTACATAAAGGGAAAACACTAAATACAAGCTTCATTTCTATATGATTAAGTTTCCCCTCTACCGCCAACACGACCAAATGGACTGCGGCCCACCCTCCGCCGTGATGACTGTGGAGGGCAGGCCTGCCTGCGGAACTTGTCCGACAGCTGGCGGATGATCGCTAAGCATCACGGCCGAAGTTATTCCATGGATAGCCTGCGGCAGAAGAGCGGCATCAATCGAGAGGGGGGGCACTGTCCCGCCTTTGCGGGATGAAGCAGTCGAGGAGACCGGCTTCAATACAGTAGGCTAAAAGCCCTGTTTTTACTTTTTTTGTAACAAACCACTTCTTTCTTACTCTTGTGTAAAAAGGTACGCTAAATAGCTATTTACTATGGAGAAAGAGAACAAAAGGAGTGAGTATCAACATGAGTCGAGCCAACCAACCAACCAACCAAGAGTTACCCTTATGG
>Ga0209942_1000650_pt1 | contig 20178 bp, 15 predicted proteins | sample SalPonR1_A_D2_MG_FD_185695 | JGI IMG/M metagenome (GOLD analysis project Ga0209942, IMG submission 185695) | Salt pond soil microbial communities from South San Francisco under conditions of wetland restoration - Salt Pond MetaG R1_A_D2_MG... ...
TCGCTAATCCTGACATAGCTATATTCGTCTGTTTTTCAATTATTTATGCCTATTTCCTCCCCTCATTTCTTATCCTGCATTTTTCAGGTCCGGAAATGTGAAAGTTTGGAAAAGATTTAAAGACTGCCTGAGTCTGGATTTAGTGAACCTATGCAGATGCAATTAGGCAGCATAAAATATATTGTAATGCGTATCTGATTGCCCACCAGCAGACAAGGGGATTAGCCGTTCTGAACGGTTATAGACGTCTATAACGGTTAATTTTGTAGGCTAAACGGCTAATATCTTGATCTTCAGAAACCTACGAGCCATTTTTGACCATTTTTGCGGTTCCCTATTTCTTCCCACAGAAAGGGAGCTCTCGAGTATCCTTCCTGCTTTAATAGTCATAATCAGTAGACGTGGGTAGAAAGAGACTCTGTCACTTGAAAATTTAGAAAAAAATCTTAATGTGTATAAAGTTGATTATGAAGACATATCAAAGATTAGCCGTTCTGAACGGTTATAGACGTTTATAACGGTTCGCTAATCCTGACATAGCTATATTGTTCTGTTTTTCAATTATTTATGTCTACTTCCGCCCATGATTTCTTATCCTGCATTTTTCAGGTCCGGAAATGTGAAAGTTTGGAAAAGATTTAAAGACTGCCTGAGTCCGGATTTAGTGAACCTATGCAGATGCAATTAGGCAGGATAAAATATATTGTAATGCGTATCTGATTGCTCACCAGTAGACAAGGGAGATTAGCCGTTCTGAACGGTTATAGACGTCTATAACGGTTAATTTTGTAGGCTAAACAGCTAACATCTTGATCTTCAGAAATCTACGAGACCATTTTTGACCATTTTTTGCGGTTCCCTATTTCTTCCCACAGAAAGGGAGCTCTCGAGTATCCTTCCTGCTTTAATAGTCTAATCAGTAGACGTGGGTTGAAAGAGACTCTGTCACTTGAAAATTTAGAAAAAAATCATAATGTGTATAAAGTTGATTATGAAGACATATCTAAGGTTAGCCGTTCTGAACGGTTATAGACGTTTATAACGGTTAATTTTGTAGAATAAACCGATAATATGTTGATCTTCAGAAAACTAAGAGCCATTTTTGACCATTTGTTGCGGCCCCCCTATTTCTTCCCACAGAAAGGGATCTCTCGAGTATCCTTCCTGCTTTAATAGTCATAATCAGTAGACGTGGGTTGAAAGAGAATCTGTCACTTGAAAAATTTTAGAAAAAATCATAATGTGTATAAAGTTGATTATGAATACATATCTAAGGTTAGCCGTTCTGAACGGTTATAAACGTCTATAACGGTTAATTTTGCAGATTGAATAGATAACACACTAATATCCATTAACTTACGAATAATTTGAACCAGGCTCTAGCGCTCCCACTTTTTCTTCCTAGGGAAAGTGAGTGGTCAAGAATTCTTCCGGAAATCAAACCTTAGGGATTAAAATCTCAATTGTTCGCTACCTGAAGTCATACAAAGGATTGGTAAATCAGGTTATCATTTGAGCCGGATGGCTTTCCAGAAGCACATATGCTATGCCTAATTCATCTAATCGCAAATAAACTTTGAGTTGAGCTGCACCTTCCGGTCAACAATAAAAGCCTTTCGCGTGAGCGATGCGGCGGGGTGAAAGACCGCTCGTCGGGCATAGGCTGGCGAGCGGGCCGAGTGAGGCGGCCGGAGTCCCGAGGAGCGCCAGCGGCGATCTCGAGGACAGAGGCCGATAACCCGAACGAGCCCCATAGCGTAGCGACTCCGTCACGAATAGCGCGAGGCGCTACCGAGGACGGAGGCACGCCCAAAAATTAAAAAAGGAGATACCGCTAAATTGCCAGGAAAACTATATTTTCGCGGGGCTGTTAACAATATTAAAATGTATGTATGTCAACATGGTATAAATTACGAGTGAAGGATACGAAACAAGAAACTCCCCTTGCTAAGTCTATTGAATTGGAAGTGCCTGAGGAGGCTGGAGATGCGTTCGATTTTGAAGCGGGACAGTTCCTAAATGTCAGACTGGAAATGGGTGACAATGTGGAAGAGCGCTCATATAGCTTATCTTCCCCCACTTTGGACGAGGGGCTTCGGATAACAGTGAAAAAAATAGAAGGGGGTAAGGTTTCAACAGAAATGGTGGACTCTCTGCAGGCGGGCGATGAAATTGAGTGCGCTCCACCAGAGGGCCGCTTTACGGTAAAAACGAAATCAAATGAGCGGCGATATCATTATTTTGTAGCTGCAGGTAGTGGCATCACGCCTATTTTTGGGCTGATTAAACATCTTTTGGAAGCGGAGCCCAAGAGCCAAATTCATTTACTCTATGGGAACCGAAATGAGGAAGATGTCATTTTTAAAAATGAGTTGGAGGCGTTGGCGGATAAATATAAAGGTCAACTCTATATTAAAGATGTATTTTCTCGTGTCGATCGTCCCAAATGGAATATTTTTAAAATAGATGATTCTCAACCCTGGCACGGTCGCATTGATACGAAAAAGGTGGCGAAATGGATGAAGCGCAATGACCACCGCAGTTTTGAGGCGCACTATTATGTATGTGGCCCCGGATCACTGAATCAGGATATCCATGATTATTGGAAACAATCAGGTATACCCTCCAAACATATTCATGTGGAGTCCTTTCAAACCGCTGAGGATCGCGCAGAAGCGGCTGAGGAAGAAGGCAGCTGGACATTGAAGGCGGTGCTAGACGGGGAAGAGCACTCTTTTTCTGTGATGGGAGATAAAACAATTTTAGATGCGCTCATAGATGAAGGTGTGGATGCTCCGCACTCTTGTACCAGCGGAGCCTGTGCGACCTGTATGGCGAAAGTGCTGGACGGCAAGGTGGAAATGGATGTGGATTTTGCCCTGGCTGAAGAAGAAAAAGAAGAAGGCTATGTGCTGACTTGTCAAGGACGAGCGAAAAGTCCGCAGGTATCCGTGAACTACGATTTGTAGAATTTGCCATTGGCGGGATAACAGATTGTTTCGTACCTTAGTATGTATGAAATTAGTATATCACATTATAATTGGAATAGGGATTTTATTGGCACCAGCTTTTCTGGCTGCGCAATATCAGTACGAACTCATGAAAATGTCAGAGGGTGTAGAAAATGGCATTTGGTTCGATGTCGTCTCTGAAGATGAAAAAGAAGTCGAAGAGGTTTGGCAAGATTTTATGGATGAGCGATCATTGAAAGTCAAACGTAGTAGCCGTCGCCCAAAGGAATATCTCGCCGAAGACGTAAAGGGGCAGGAAGTGTCGACCCTGTTCGGTACAGACCTGTTTATGCAGGCAGAAAAGGTCGATACGGCCATCCGTGTAAAGATTTGGGTTCGTCGGGGTGAGGAATTTCCAGATTTCTGGGGAGAAGAAGAAGCGCAAGCTGAGCTAAAAGATCTTTTAGACCATTTCCAATTAGCCATGAGACAGTATCGCGCTGAGAAAGCATTAGAGGAAGCTCAAGAAAAACTGGAGGACATGGAAAGAGACCTCAGCCGACTGGAAAGTCGAAAAGAAAATTATGAGAAGCGCATTGAAAAGGCGTACGAGGAGATTGAAGAAAACGAAAAAAACATTGTAGATAATGAGAGCGAACAGGAAGCGCTCCAAAAAAAGCTTGAGGAACAACGAAGTCAGGTATCTGAAAGAAAAGCAGCCCGAGATCTGTTGAAAAAAAGCTCTGTCTCCCCTAACTAATACAAATAAATTTACTTTTTACCAACCCGAAACGGGCTCAAAAGATAATGTTAAGTATATATTAACAGGATTTTGCGATCGATCTGCCAAAACGCTTTATTTGCTTGTACAGACATATGACATATTTAAATATAAATTATATTTATCATATGTTTATTATAGCCGTGGGTTACAAAGAAAAATCTAACCGTTTGCTAGGGCCCGTAAAACACATCCTATATTTTCAGATATATAAATTTTATAAATAAGTGAAGAGATTGGAACTTGCAAACACTTTTGCACATTTTATTCATATAGGTTCGCTACTTATTCACAAGTTATTCAGGTCGAAAAAATATATTTATCGAGCGCAATTGATGTGGATATATTAGTTTTACATTCGAGTTAATCGCAGAAATCGCTGAGAATCATATTGAATGGGCAAATCGCAAAATAAGCTAGAGAAATATCAGAATACGGGACACATTAAGCCCTTGCGTAAAGACAGTCCGGATGGGCTAAATTTGGGCAAAGTACAACCTCAAGCTGTTCCTGTGGAACAAGTCGTTTTAGGTGCTTTGCTCATCGACCGCGATGCGCTAACCGTAGTGATGGACTACCTCAGTCCGGAAAGCTTCTATCTGCCTGCGCATCAAGTGATTTACGAAGCAATGATTACGTTATTTGAACAGACGCTACCGGTCGACTTGCATACCGTTTATGAGGCTTTGAAGAAGTCCGGAGAGATGGATCAGCTGGAGTCTCCTCACTATCTGGTAGACTTGACAAACAAGGTCGCCTCCTCGGCCAATATTGAGTATCATGCCCGAATCATTGTTCAGAAGCATATCCAAAGAGAACTAATTCGGGTTTCTACGGAAGTAATCAACAAGTCATTCGACGAGACGAAGGATGTTTTTGAGTTATTAGACGAGGCCGAAACCGGACTTTTTAACATTACACAGAATAACTTGAACCGATCTTATGCTGCCATCAAGGAGCTGGTTATCCAGGCGCGGAAGCAAATGGAAAAACTGGCGGAAGAGGGGGCAGATAATTTAGGTGTTCCGAGTGGATTTACAGTGGTAGACCGAGTCACTTCTGGCTGGCAGAAATCAGATTTAATTATAGTGGCAGCCCGTCCCGGTATGGGTAAGACCTCATTTACGCTGGCTTTGGCTAAGAATGCGGCTATGGACCATAAACAGGGCGTTGCTGTATTTTCACTGGAGATGTCGAGCCTGCAGCTGACAAACAAGCTATTATCAATGGATGCCAGCATTCCCTCCAATAAAATTCGGGATGCAAAGGACCTGACTGACACGGATTGGACAAAGTTGAATCGATCGATCGAACGTCTTTCCGATTCAGATATCTTTATTGATGACACCCCACAGATTAACATTTTTGAGTTGCGGGCCAAGTGTCGACGTCTGAAAATGCAACACGATATTCAGTTGATTATCATTGACTATTTACAATTGATGAGTGGAGGTATGGATAACAAGAGCGGAAATCGCGAGCAGGAGATCAGTAAGATATCCCGAGCCTTAAAAGCCATGGCGAAAGAATTGGATGTGCCCGTTATTGCTCTTTCACAATTGTCACGGCAAGTAGAAAGCCGACCCGACAAACGGCCGCAATTATCAGATTTGAGAGAATCCGGTGCTATTGAGCAGGATGCCGATATGGTCATATTTTTATATCGGGCCGACTACTACGAGCAAGCTGAGCCCGGCGAGGAAGAGAAAACAGAAATTCATATTGCCAAGCATAGAAATGGAGCTACCGCAAATGTGCCCGTTCGCTTCATTGGCCCGTATACTCGATTTGAAGAATGGGAAGACTCCGGTTTTGATGGCTTTAATCCGGGCGCGGCGAGCGGTTCAGACTCCATTATTACGGTAGCTTCTCGAATGAATGACGACGAAGACGATACCGATGCCCCATTCTAAACCACCCGAAAATTCTGAGCGACCTGATGGTATGCGACTCAATAAATTTGTTGCGCACTGCGGCCTATGCTCTCGCCGGAAAGCAGCGGAGTGGGTCAAGTCTGGAAAAATCCACGTCAATGGAGAGGTAGAAAAAAATCCAGCCATTTTAATTCAGCCCGAAGATGTCGTAGAATACAACGGAAAGCAAATTGAACTGGAAGAAGAAAAAGTCTATCTTCTCATGAATAAGCCTAAAAATGTAATTACGACCAAGGACGATCCACAGGGTCGGAAAACGGTCATGGATATCGTTGGCGGAATGACGGATGCACGTATATTTCCCGTTGGCCGATTAGATCGAAACACGACCGGCTTATTACTGCTGACTAATGATGGTGATCTGGCAAAGAAACTTACGCACCCCTCACACGAAATTCAAAAAGTATATGAGGTGGAATTGCACACGGAGGTTGCACCCGCCGATCTCGACCGCTTACGTGCGGGGCTCACATTAGAGGATGGCTATGCGCAAGTGGACGCTGCAAACTACATAGCGAGAAAACCCAAAACCTGGGTCAGTGTACAATTGCACATCGGCCGAAACCGGATTGTTAGACGACTTTTTGATCATCTGGGGTATCGCGTGATAAAGTTGGATCGCGTCATTCTCGCCGGACTCACCAAAAAAGGTTTAGGTCGTGGCTATGTTCGCTCTTTGCGAGAGGAAGAAATTCGCCGTTTGAAGCACTTCAGCTAAGGTATTTATCCCGCTCCCCGAATATCGAATACTAATATTAAGACGGAGCCCCCCAACAACGACTTTGATGAATGGCATAAACCAACTTGCCTTTCTGCAGGGGTAGATAAAAACCTCCTATTTTACAGGATTGCAAGATGCAATGTCTGATTACTTCGAAAACAACAGCCTGGAAATCCCAGTCATGACCGCACCAATCATTTTGAGGCAAAAAATCTACAGGTTCGCTTAGCTCATAAGAGTCCCCACAAGCGTCCGACCTGGTGCCTGGTTTCGAAACTCTCCTAGAATAACACCTTGCCATCGCCCCAACAAAAGTTGATGGTCACTAATGGGAATACTAACCGTGTGACCCAGCAAGCTGGCTTTTATATGAGCCGGCATATCATCCGGACCTTCCAGCGTATGTCGTAAGCCCGGAAGATGTTCCGGAGCAATCCGGTCAAAAAAAAGCTCGAAGTCATGCCGGACATCCGGATCTGCGTTTTCATTCAAGGTGATTCCGGCTGAAGTATGACAAATAAACAGGTGAAGGAGACCTTTTTCAAATAAGGGAGGCAGGTGGCGTTCGATTTCGTCTGTAATCAGATGAAACCCCCGTTCTTTAGGTGGCAACTGGAATTTATAACTTTGAACCATATCAATTTAATGTAGTGGAGACACTTTGGGACAGCGCATGTAACCAAAGTATCGGTAAACCCCAATCGAAAGGAAGGCAAACGAATCATTGTTTTTACCATTACCTCGTTGGCGACCAGGTTCACCAATTTGTGGAAACTGTTCGTTGGGTATACTTCGATCGGCCAGGATAACAGCCACTTCTGCATTTGCTCCGCGCAAACTTCTAATTTCGTCGGCTCCGGCGTATGTTCCACTCACATCATCAATATAATCGGTAGCCAATAATCGAGCACTTAAGTCAATTTGAATACTCCATCTATAATTCAAATCGACTTTCAATCCGGCGCCATAGACAAACCCTAAAGAAAGATAAAAGTACTCTTCTCCTGGTGGCTGTCCCTCCGTTCCCAGAGAGCGAAGTGCATATCTTTCACCATCTAACTCAGCCGACGGACGATAATAAAAGGCTGAAAAGCCCCCATGCAAATAGGGCGTTACCCCATGATCGATATCCCCATGAATATACTCGAGGAAATTGAACTCCATTCGAGCTGCCAACTCATAAATATCTGTTCGAAAACTTAAGTTGCGAGCTTGCTGAAAAAGGTTTGTCGAGTAATCGTCTCTATAATACACTCGGGCGCCGTTGACCATGAATCCCAGCACAAGCCGATTATTCAGATTATAATGTGTGCCCAAACCCAGCATAAGTCCGGGTCGGGTAAGATCAAAATCAGTGTTGAGGTCGCCAAAATATAGGGATGGGCCAATCCGACCACCCACTTCCCAGCCTTTATTCTCATCTTGAGAGAATGAAAGCGAGAATGCAATACATACCGTAGTGATGACCAGAGAAATCTTTCGAAAGAAATGAACCATAATTGTTTTTCTGATTTACCAACGCCTGAGCCGAGCCCAAAGGTACATAATTGAGAGAAAGTTTTCGGTTTCAGCAGGCACCTGTCCTGAAATTTAAGATGTAGTTTGGGCCGGCGCCTGAAGTTCTGATTTTAGAAATTTAGCGGTTGAATTGTCCATATTCTGAATTAGGTTTTCCGGTGAACCTGAGAATTGTATTTTTCCACCTCTGCGACCTCCTTCCGGGCCCAAATCAATAATGTGATCTGCCACTTTAATGATGTCCAAGTTATGTTCGATTATGATTACCGTGTTTCCTTTGTCGACCAACTTCTGAACAACTCGCAAGAGGTACTGAATATCTTCAAAGTGAAGACCTGTAGATGGTTCGTCCAGGATATAAAGGGTTTGACCTGTATCCTTCTTCGAAAGCTCTTCAGCCAACTTGACTCGTTGAGCTTCTCCTCCAGATAAACTCGGTGCAGACTGCCCAAGCGTAATGTACCCGAGTCCCACATCTCGTATCGTTTTTAGCTTGCGGTAAATTTTTGGAATCGGTTCAAAGAACTCCACCGCCTCGTCTACAGACATTTCCAACACATCGTAGATCGTTTTGCCTTTGTAAATCACTTCCAAAGTTTCCCGGTTGTACCGCCTGCCCATGCACTCCTCACAATCCACGTAAACATCTGGCAAGAAATTCATCTCGATCAACCGCTTTCCACCCCCTTTGCATACTTCACAGCGTCCTCCTTTGACGTTAAATGAAAAGCGGCCGGGTTTATAGCCTCGAATTTTAGCTTCAGGTACATCAGAGAAGAGTTTCCGGATATCTGTAAAAACTTTGGTATATGTAGCCGGATTCGATCTGGGCGTACGACCTATAGGAGACTGATCGACTTCGATCACTTTATCAATATGCTCCAAACCCTCTATATTCTCATAGGTCAACGGAATCTGGGTTGAGTTGTGGAAGTGCCTTCGTAAAATGGGGTATAGTGTTTCATTAATAAGAGATGATTTTCCACTACCACTTACTCCTGTCACTGCAATGAGGCAAGCCAGTGGGATTTCTAAATCTACATTTTTTAGATTATGCCCTTTTGCTCCTTTCAAACGCAGAACCTCTCCGGATCCGGAACGGCGTTTTTCCGGCAACTCAATTTCTTTATCTCCGTTTAGATATTGCGCGGTCACGGAGTTTTGTTCCAGAAATTTCTTTGGCGTCCCTTCAGCCACGATTTCTCCACCATTTTTGCCCGCGCCGGGTCCTAAATCCACTAAATAATCCGAAGCCAACATGATATCTTTATCGTGTTCGACCACTATTACCGTATTCCCCATGCGAGCCAAATCCTTAAGGGCATCAATAAGGCGATGGTTGTCACGCTGGTGCAATCCAATACTCGGTTCATCTAAAATGTAAGTTATCCCCGTGAGTTGACTCCCAATTTGGGTGGCCAGGCGCGTCCGTTGAGCCTCTCCACCCGAGAGCGTCCTTGCCGGCCGATCCAATGCCAGATAATCCAGTCCCACCTGAATCATGAAGTGAAGTCGTACTTGTATTTCTTTGAGCACCTCTTGCCCGATTTTGAGTTGTCGGTCTGTCAGGTGCTTCGGCAACTCATCTAACCAGTCGTAGAGTTGGTCCAAATCCATATGAGCGAGCTGCCCAATATGACTATCATGCATTTTAAAGTGGAGCGACTCTTTCTTCAGACGGTATCCGTGGCAATCCGGACATGATTGTAGTGTCATAAAATTTTCTGCCCATGACCGTAGGTGTTCTGATGAGGTCGATTCATAGGTGTCCCGAATAATCTGGATGAGTCCTTCCTGAGCAATATCCATACTATAATCACTCCCCGATTTTCGGGAGCGGGTTAATACCAAAGTATTACTGCCATGCAAAATAGTCTCCAATGCCTCCCGTGGGATTTCCTTTACAGGTGTGGCAAAGCTAAATTTGTAATGTCTCGCGATCTTTCGAAGTTGTTCAAACGTTTGATTTTTGCGCACTTCGCCAAAAGGCACTATACCGACTTCATTTATAGATTTTTCATCATTGGGAATCACTTTTTCATAATCCACATCGGGTAGGACGCCAAGTCCCTTGCAAGTTGAGCAACTGCCGTAGGGAGAGTTGAATGAAAAGGTATTGGGCGAAGGTCTTTCGTATGACACCCCCGAATCAGCATCCATGAGTTGTTTAGAGTAGGTTTTAACGTCCCCACTCTCCCAGTCCAACACATATATCATCTCTTGTCCCATTTTGAAACCCAGTTGCAATGCACGACTGAGACGGGGCAACTTGGAATCTTCGACGCGTAAGCGATCAATAATCACCTCGATATCATGGGTTTTGTAGCGGCTCAAAGCCATATCCGGTTCGATATCCTGAACCTCCCCATTTACGCGAACTTTAGTATAGCCCTGTTTTTTTATTTGTTGGAATAGTTCCCTATAGTGCCCCTTCCGTGATCTTACCAGAGGAGCCAAAACAGCAATTTTTTCGCCCTCAAAACGCTCGGTAATTTCCTCTAAGACTTGCTTTTCGGTATACTGCACCATTTCTTTTCCCGTGTCAAAAGAGTATGCTTTTGCTGCTCGCGCATACAAGAGCCTCAGGAAGTCGTAAATTTCTGTAATCGTTCCCACGGTAGACCTGGGATTGTTTCCTGTTGTTTTTTGCTCAATGGATATTACCGGGCTCAATCCTGTGATCTGCTCAACATCAGGCCGCTCCATTTCTCCGATAAACTGTCGAGCGTAGGCAGAAAAGGTTTCCATATATCGACGTTGACCCTCTGCATATATCGTATTAAAAGCCAGGGAGGACTTTCCACTTCCACTTACTCCAGTAAGGGTTGTCATCTGATAATGGGGGATGTCGACATCCACTTGTTTCAGATTATTCTCATTAGCATTGACGACATGAATAGCCGTAGATTTATTTTTTGTCATATAATCTTTATTGTCATCGGATATGATAATTATAACCACCGATTAGTCAGGTGTCGAACTAATTTTCGCAAGGGTTGTGAAACAGCTTCTACTGCCTGAATAACATCTTCAGCGGTAGTTTCGCGGATAGCTTCCGGCGGATAACAAACATTCGACACCACAGAAGTTACAACTACTTTTCGGCCCATATGTTTTGCCACAAGCACTTCCGGCACTGTTGACATGCCCACAAGATCAGCTCCCAAAAGCTGAATCATTTTATATTCTGCAGGAGTTTCCAAAGAAGGGCCAGCCCAGGCCCAATATACTCCTTCATGAGCGCGCAAACCAAATTTCGGAGCTGCATCGCAAGCCTCAGCATTCCATTTAGGGTCATAGGTATGAAGCATATCCGGAAATCGAGGACCCAAAACATTGTCGTTAGGACCACGCAAGGGATGCTCTGGCATCATATTGATATGATCACGAATAAAAACAAGATCTCCTGTTTTCATATCCGGGTTAACACTGCCTGCTGCATTCGATATCCAAATAAAATGAATAGGAAACAAACAAAGCAATCGAATCGGAAAAGTCAACTCTTTCATACTATATCCTTCATAGAAATGAAAGCGCCCTGCCATCATAATTACTGGCCTTTTATCCAGGTAACCAAAGAAAAATGCGTCCCCGTGGGATGGTGCAGTAGGCTTCGGGAGGTCCTGAAATTCATCATAGGGTATTCGAAGGGGATCCTCCAGCTCATCTACCAGTCCTTTCAGGCCAGTTCCCAATACGAAAGCAGCCTGCGGAACAGCTGGAAGCCGATTAGAAAGCTGCTCAAAAGCGAGGGTCAATGGGTTTGGATCTTTTTTCATAGGATTGAATTAGCTGCTGCACATAGTCTAAATGAGTTTCTATTCAAAGAGACGATCTGCAAAGATATTATAAAGCATAAGATCCAAAAAGAAGCAAGTGGCATTCTACTCTGTGATTCTTGTACGGTCTAAATTAAATATATCCGGTATTACTCAGTTTTTATTCAGGTGTATGCATCTGGTTCGCCAAAATCCTTGCATGACCATTAGAAAAACACTATCTTTGTGGGGAATTTAGGGAGAAGGGAGCGGGTAAGTTCCCTTTTTTTTATGCAATTAGATGATGACCGCAGCAGAATACATAGAGAAAAAATTAGAGGAAAAGTTCAAAGAGAGCGAATACGAGAGTTGTTTCTGTGTGGAAGTAAAGGAAGTGCAGCGTGGTAGAAAAATTGAAGTGTACATCGATTGTGATACCGGGGTCAACTTCTCAACTTGTAGAAAGATAAGCCGTTTTTTAGAAGAGGATCTGGATGAATCTCCATTGGTGAAAGAGAATTATATTTTGGAAGTCTCCTCCCCCGGTGCCCGGAGACCCCTAATTCTTCTTCGTCAGTACGGCAAACACATCGGGCGTAAATTAGAGATAAAGCTTACGGACGGAGAAAAATTCGATGGTCGTTTGCTGGATGTATTAGAAGACAGTATATTGCTTGAACGCCGAATTGTAGAAAAAGAAGGAAAGCGAAAAATTCGCAAGAAAATTGAAAGTGAGATTGCTTTTTCAGCTATACAAACGGCTCGGGTCAAGCTTGCTATTTAATCATGAGAGATAAACTATTACATATATGAATTTGGTCGAAACCTTTAATGAATTCAAGGCCGGAAAGAATATCGATCGGCCCACGATGGTGAAAGTATTGGAAGATGTCTTTCGAACCCTGATCAAGAAAAAGTACGGTTCTGACGAGAATTTTGATATTATCGTTAACACCTCGAAAGGAGATTTAGAGATGTGGCGCGTTCGTGAAATTGTAGCAGATGGAGAGGTAACAGACCAAAACAGTCAGATTTCTATCAGTGAAGCCCGCGTCATAGAGGATGATTATGAGGTTGGGGAAGAATGCTACGAAGAGCTTTCTTTGATCGACTTTGGAAGACGAGCGATTATGGCCGCGCGCCAGACACTCATCGCTCGAATAATGGAATTAGAAAAAGATGAGATTTACAAACGATATTCAGACCGCGTAGGGGATATGATTATTGGTGAGGTTCACCAGATCCTCAAGCACGAAATCCTAATTTTGGATGATGCCACGGACAATGAATTAGTGATGCCTCGCAGGGAAACCATCCGAGGTGACTTTTTCCGAAAAGGAGATATGGTCAGAGGTGTCATTACCGAAGTAGAAATGAGGAACAATAATCCTACCGTTATTGTTAGCCGTACAGCACCTCAGTTCCTCGAACGTTTGATGGAACAGGAGGTTCCGGAAATCGAAGATGGGCTCATCACAATCAAAAAGATTGTTCGAATGCCCGGCGAGAGAGCAAAAGTAGCTGTTGAGTCCTATGATGATCGAATTGATCCAGTAGGAGCTTGTGTTGGAATGAAAGGTTCTCGTATTCACGGCATTGTGCGTGAATTGCGGAATGAGAATATAGACATCGTCAACTTCACCAACAATAATATTTTATTCATCCAACGATCTTTAACCCCGGCGAAAGTATCCCGGATAGATCTGAACGATGAAGATAAGACCGCGAAAGTCTATCTCGAACAAGATCAAGTATCTCTGGCAATCGGTAAGGGCGGTTCTAATATTAAATTAGCCGGAAGGTTGACAGGCTATGAAATTGATGTCCTTAGAGATGATGTCATGGAAGAAGTTGAGGATATCGACTTGGATGAATTTACGGATGAAATTGAAGAGTGGGTTATTGAGCAACTAAAAGACATTGGTTGTGATACTGCCCGGTCCGTATTGAATCTAACGCGGGAAGAGTTGCAACGCAGAACGGATCTGGAAGTAGAAACTATCGATGGGGTCCTTCAAGTCTTAATCAATGAATTTGAAGAAGACGAACTATAATGCATATCTTCGCGCATCTAAATATCACTAGGGTATAAGAATTATATATCCGCTAACTGAAAGAGGAGAAAATAAACGAATGGCGAAACGCTTAGTAAAAATAGCAAAGGAATTGAACGTCGGAGTGGCTACCATTGTGGAGCACTTAAACGAAAATGGGTTTGAAATTGACAACAAACCTACGGCCAAAGTGAGCGATGAAATGTACGATGAGCTCTTGAGAGCCTTTGAAAGTTCAATTTCCGTAAAAGAACAAGCGGATAAAATCACGCTGGGCTACAACAAGGCTAAAGAAGAGGAACCTAAGCCAAAACCAGAGGAGCCCTCTACAGAAAAAGAAGAGGTTCAAAAAGACGAAAGCACCAAGCCTGAATCAAAAGAGCCTGAAAAGTCGGTTGAGCAAAAGAAAGAGGATGTTAAGTCTGCTGAAGAGAAACCAGCTGAGGAGAAACCAGTTGATAAAGGCTCAAAATCTGATGAGAAAACGACGGATGAACGTCGCGTAAAAGGACCGAAAGTCGTTGGTAAAATAGATCTCGATAAAGAAAAGAAAGAGAAGGAGGAGCGTAAAAAGAAAAAGGCCGAAGAGAAAAAAGCGGAAGAGAAAAAGGCTGAAGAGAAAAAGAAGGAAGAGGAGGCTAAAGAGGCGAGCCAAAAAGAAGAAGAGAAAAAGAAAGAACAAGAAAAAGATTCGGGTGAAGTAAAAGAAAAAGAGGAGAAATCAGAGGAGAAAGAAAAAAGTAAAACACCGAAAGGAATTATATCTCCCACAGAAGGTGAAGCCGCAACGGACAGTGAATCCGATACCGGAAGTGCCGAAGGGAAAGGTGAAAAGGAGGACAGTCTTCATAAAACGAAAGCGCCTACCCTCAAAGGACTGAAAGTACAGGGAAAAATTGATCTGAAAAAGTTCGATAAAAAGAAAAAGAAAAAGAAAACCGAAGAGGACAGCGACAAACCCAAACGAAAACGCCGGCGCAGAAAAGTGGTTCCCAACGTCAAAAACAAAGGACAACGAAGGGGAAAAGGAGGAAAAAGAAAAGGGCGTGAAGAGCCTCAAGAAATCACCCAAAAGGAAATCGAAGAAAAGATCAAGGCCACTATGGCCCGAATTTCCGGAGGGAAAAAGTCACGTCGATCTAAATCCAGAAAAGATAGCCGCGAGAAGCAACGCGAGCAGGAAATTCAAGAACAGGAACAGCTCGAACAGCAGGAGGAAAAGAACCTCGAGGTCACAGAGTTTGTCTCTGTTTCAGATTTAGCTAGTCTTATGGATGTGAGTCCTACGGATATCATTACGACCTGCATGAACTTAGGAGTTATCGTATCGATCAATCAACGACTCGATGCGGAAATTATCGAGCTGGTTGCCGCTGAATTCGATTTCGATGTTGAATTCATCTCCGCCGAGGAGCAAACAGAAGAAGAAGATGTCTTTGAAGACGAGGATGAAGATTTAAGTCCACGGTCGCCCATCATTACTGTTATGGGGCACGTTGATCATGGTAAAACTTCACTGCTGGATTATATTCGATCTAAAAATGTAGCCTCCGGAGAAGCTGGAGGAATCACACAGCACATTGGAGCATATGAAGTAACCTCAAAAGAAGGTAAAACAGTCACCTTCCTCGATACTCCGGGTCACGAAGCCTTTACTGCCATGCGTGCACGTGGTGCTAAGGTTACAGATGTTGCGATTATCATTATCGCAGCAGATGATCGTATTATGCCGCAAACGAAAGAAGCTATTTCTCACGCAGAAGCGGCAGGCGTACCCATGGTTTTTGCCATCAATAAGATTGATAAGCCGGGAGCGGATCCGGAACGCATTAAAAATGAGTTGGCTCAAATGAATTATCTCGTTGAAGATTGGGGTGGAAAATACCAATCACAAGATATTTCAGCCATCACGGGGGAAGGCATTCCGGAATTAGTAGAAAAAATCACCTTAGAAGCGGATGTGCTTGAGCTTAAAGCCAATCCGGATAGAGAAGCTGTCGGAGTTGTCCTCGAGGCCTCATTGGATAAAGGTCGTGGATACACTACCAACATATTGATCCTCACAGGAACCCTGCGCGTGGGAGACCCTATCATCTCTGGTGAACATGCCGGTAAGGTGAAGGCCATGTATAATGAAATTGGCGAAAAGGTAAAAGAAGTAGGGCCGGCTCAACCCGCATTAATCCTGGGTCTTAGCGGCGCCCCTCAGGCTGGCGAACGATTTAGAGTCACAGAGTCTGAGCAGGAAGCCAGACAAATTGCGACGAAACGCGCTCAAATTATACGAGAACAAAATACCCGAGCATCCAAACGTATTAGTTTAGATGAAATCGGAAGACGATTAGCTCTCGGTACCTTTAAGGAACTCAACCTTATCGTGAAAGGTGATGTGGATGGATCCATAGAAGCATTAAGTGACTCCTTAATCAAACTCTCTCAGGAGACGGTTCAGGTAAATGTGATTCATAAAGCGGTAGGTCAGATCATTGAATCTGATGTGCTATTAGCCTCGGCCTCAGATGCCATTATCATTGGCTTCCAGGTACGCCCTTCTATGAATGCCCGAAAACTCGCAGAGACTGAAGGCGTAGAAATCAAGTCTTACTCTATCATTTACGAAGCCATTGAAGAAATTAAGATGGCTATCGAAGGGATGTTGGAGCCGACAAAAGAGGAGAAAATTGTATGCCAGGTGGAAGTTCGCGATATCTTCAAAATCAGCAAAGTGGGTACGATCGCAGGTTGTATCGTACAAGAAGGTAAAATTACTCGGAATACCAATATTCGTGTCATTCGTGATGGTATCGTCATTTATCCAACGAAGGAAGGCGTCGTAGGTGAGGTCGACTCCCTAAAACGCTATAAAGATGACGTCAAGGAAGTCAAAAACGGCACAGAGTGTGGACTCTCGGTTAAGAACTTCAACGACATCAAGGTAGGAGACATGATTGAAGGTTATGAGATTATCGAGATCGCTCAAACCCTGGACTAAAGAAAGTCACTTTCAATTCTTGATATGCGCACCCATAGGCCCCTCTCCGCAGCGGCTCGTAAACAGCTATTGAACGAAAAAGCAGCGCAATACGAGCAGCCTGACTTTATCGTGGAAGACCCTATTGCCCTCCCCCACCAATTTGATTCCTTGCAAGATGTAGAAATCATTGCTTTTTGGGTGTCTATACTGGCATGGGGACGGCGACAAACGATCATCGACAAAGGCTTAGAACTCATTGACCTTATGGAAGGTCGGCCCCATCACTTTATCGTGAATCACACCCCCGCCCATGTCGAAAGATTCATGACTTTTAAGCATCGCACATTCAATTCTGTAGATACGCTGTACTTTCTTCGGTTTCTTAAAGACTATTATCAAAAAAATGACAGTCTTGAAACTGCATTCAGCCAGCATCTAAAACCAGAGCATAAAACGGTTGAATCTGCGCTTATTGGCTTTCAAAATGTCTTCTTTAGTCTGCCCGAAGCCCCAAAGCGTACCAGAAAACATATCGCCACACCCGCCCGAAAATCCACTTGTAAGCGACTCAATATGTTTTTGAGGTGGATGGTACGCCCTTCCTCAAATGGAGTTGATTTTGGCCTTTGGAATCAAATCCGAACAGACCAACTCTGTCCACCGCTGGATGTGCACGTCGAACGCGTAGCGCGAACTTTGGGCTTATTGAAAAGAAAAACGAGAGATTGGAAGGCCGTACTGGAATTGCGAGAGGAATTGGTTAAACTTGACCCTACCGACCCCATAAAGTATGATTTTGCCCTATTCGGAATCGGCAGGTACGAGGATTTATAAAGTGCCTGCGTATTCCATGTTGCAGATTCATTCAATGCATTCAGAAATGCTCAACCCCATACCCTACACCGGCAAGTAAAGTGGGTAAGGGATGTGGAAGGCCGAAGGGTCCTCGCGGATCGCCCTGGCGATCGCGAGGACGGCACCCTGGAGCAGCCCGACCCTCGAGCGCCGCAGCGAGGCCCTGAGCGCAGCCGATGGGCGCTTCGAGGGATACCCCCAAAAAAGAAAAGAACATCTCAATTCCTATTTTCTCACATCATTTCGCATCAACTCGTGTTAGGTCTTCGTACTTTTGACGATATAAAGTATCGCTTATGAAACGACCTGCTTTTTTGATGATTTTAGATGGCTGGGGACTAGGAAAACAAGCCAAAGCTGATGCTATTCGGCAGGCTCAAACGCCCTTTATGGATAAACTAATGAAGGAATATCCAAACGCTGAACTGACTACTTTCGGTGAAAAAGTGGGTCTGCCGGAGGGCCAAATGGGCAATTCAGAAGTAGGACATCTCAATATTGGGGCGGGACGAATTGTGTATCAAGATCTGGTAAAGATCAATCAAGCACTGGCAGACGGCAGCTTCTTTGAAAATGAGGCTTTCCAAAACGCTCTGCAGTATGCCAAAGAAAACGATAAGCCTTTTCACATGATGGGGCTGGTTTCTGACGGGGGCGTGCATTCGCATATCAATCACTTATTGGACTGTGTGGAATACCTAAAAACTCAGGATGTGCCGGTCTATATTCACGCTTTTACTGATGGCCGGGATACGGATCCGAAAAGTGGATACAATTTTTTGAAGCGCTTGCTGAAAAGCATTGAAGGTGTAGACCACGTCCACCTGGCCGATGTAATAGGTCGGTATTACGCCATGGATCGAGACCATAGGTGGGAACGCACCCAAAAGGCATATGACCTGTTAGTTCATGGAAAAGGGCAAAGCACAGATGACCTGCTGTCTGCCGTAGAGGAGCAGTACAATAAGGATACCACGGATGAATTTTTGCCGGCGCTCATCCATCAAGATTATAAAAATCAAGGGCGCATTCAAGCGGATGATGTGGTTTTCTTCTTCAATTTTAGATCAGACAGGCCCCGACAGATCACTTATGCCTTAAGCCAAAAGTCAGTGGAAGAAACCGATATGGTGCCGCTCCCCTTACACTTTATGACCATGACAGCCTACGATGACACCTTTAGCAATATTCATGTCTTATTCCCCAAAGATCATTTGCTGGGAACGCTGGGTGAAGTTATTGCAAATGCTGGCCTGAGCCAGGTGCGGATTGCGGAGACTGAAAAATATCCGCACGTAACCTTTTTCTTTTCCGGGGGTCGGGAGGCGCCATTTAAGGGTGAGGATCGCATCCTAATTGCCTCTCCGAAAGTGGCTACCTACGATTTACAACCCGAGATGAGTGCATTTGAAGTATGCGATGCAATAAATGAAAAAATCGAAAAAGAAAAGCCGGACTTTATTTGCCTCAATTATGCCAATGCCGACATGGTTGGCCATACCGGTGTTTTTGAGGCGGCGAAGAAGGCCGCGCATACGGTGGACGCCTGTGTGAAGAAAAATGTAGAAATAGCACTCGATAAAGGCTACGACCTGATTATCATAGCCGATCACGGAAATTCGGATTATTTGATCAATGAAGATCAGTCCCCCAACACCGCTCACACTAAAAATCCGGTCCCGATCATATATCTGAGCGCAACCTCAGACCAAAAAATAAAAAGCGGCATACTAGCCGATGTGGCTCCTACCATCCTGGATATCATGGGGCTTGAATCCTCTTCCGAAATGACTGGTCAATCCCTACTCAAATGATAAAATACGCTTTCATTCTTTTTTGCCTGACGCTCGGATTCTTAGCTTGCGAACCACCTCAGGAATCCGCAGGGGCCGAATCGCCTCTCATTCGTATAGACAGTCTGCTTGAATCGTTTATCCCTGAAATTGTCAAGGCCGGTCCTGTACATAAATCGGTTATCGTGGGACAGGAAAAACCCGAAACCCAAACGCTGGAATTTACTGCGGAAGAGTGGGAAAAAGAACTTGACTTTTTTCTCAGTGCCAACATCAATCGCAAAAGTTGGGCAGGAGATTTTACCGTTGACAGCAGCTACCAGAATGATCAATTACACATAAGCTATCGAGCAGAAAGTGATCGAATTCCAGTCAAGGCTTGCCACATCATTCAAAACCCAGACGGCCAATTGCGCTATTTAAAAATGGATATCCGCCGCTCGACCGCCCTGAGCAGCCTCGAGCGTGATCTCATTTTCGCCTACCCCGACAGCATTCAAATTGAGAATCGGGAAACCTTCGTTTTTCTCAACCCCCACGAACTGATCATACATTACGAATGGCAATGATACGCGCGTTCCATATTTAATTCTTTTGGCCTCTCAGGGGCCTTCCGACCGCCAGTGGCGGCCGGCCGCTATGCTTCGGGGCGCGTTCAGTATCCCCCTTCCATCCTCGAGATCGCTACCCGCGATTCTCGGGATTTCAGGGCCTCACTTGGCCCGTCATCCGCCTGCCGGCGGATTCGGTCGCCATTACTCATGGCCCCCTCCGCAGCGCTAGGCCGGAAGAGAGTTATATAGCGTACCTACGGCACGCATTCCATGGATTCGCTTTTT
>Ga0209942_1000654_pt1 | contig 20134 bp, 15 predicted proteins | sample SalPonR1_A_D2_MG_FD_185695 | JGI IMG/M metagenome (GOLD analysis project Ga0209942, IMG submission 185695) | Salt pond soil microbial communities from South San Francisco under conditions of wetland restoration - Salt Pond MetaG R1_A_D2_MG... ...
CACAGAATCAGGTATTTCCCCGTTAATCTCGTAGTCTGACAGCCTGGAGACCTGCTTAAATTGAATTGCGGGCATCCTAAAACCGATCATACCTATTTTAATCTTGCCTTCTATTCTCACGTCTACCGGTAACCAGTAAGAGCCCCCGTAATTACTGAACTGCTGTTTATAGGAGAGATCAAACTCCTGAATGGGCGGTGGAAAATTAACAACATCATTTGGTTTTAAGTCTACCTCCAAAAGCGCATAATCTCTTCCCAGAACCCACGCTGTTCCCACAAAAGCCGGCTGTAAACTCTTCCTCGGTAAAAACTCAATTTTATAGAGCGGTTTTGATTCGAATTCCCGTGTATCTGTTAGTTTAAACGTGTAGAACCTGGTGGCTTCGGGATGAGTGATTCCCACCATATTGTACCCTGCTATTTCGATGTTGTCATCATAAAAATTCGGCATATATCGCACTCCGGAGAAATTTTGATCTCCCGAGATGTTAGTGGTCTGTTGCTGTGTAACCTGCACCTCTTTATGCCCCCGGGTTTCATCCCAGTAGGCAATAGAACTGCTCTCAGAAATAGATACAATGGATGTATCATTGCTGAGCGACTGGCGCGTATATGCATCCACCTGGTAACTTTGAAGCGTTTGCCGCCATATTTTCTTTCTCTCAATCACCATTTCCATGATGGTGAGGCCCGGATCCTGATCCGTTACTACAATTTCGTCCATTTCCGTAACAGAGGGAGACAGCTCAACCAGCAAGGGGAGTTCAGTTTCGTCTGAAACCGTTATTTTTTTTTGATGAAAACCTAAAAAACGAATGGTAAGTGCTGCCGGCAGGGAGTCAACGCTAATCGTAAAAAAACCCTCACTATTCGAAATGGTTCCTTTATATGATCCATCCAGAATAACAGCTGCAGACGGTAACGTCTCACCATTTGATGCGTCAACGATTCGCCCGCTGATTTCAACCTGGCTATAGGCTGTATGGAATAGCAAAAAAATGAGAGAGAGCGTAATCAGGGTAAATTTCAACGGTCTGTTATTTAAATCTGTCGTTTATTCTGGCCTTATTTACGCAGATAACGCAGATTCGTTGCGTAGAATATTCGGATATCAAATTACAATCGAAGTTGTTAAGCCTTTTCTAAAACAACTGCAGAATCAAGGGGCTTCACAACTACTTCATCATTTTTATTGAAGAGTACACGGTTATCGGTGTGTATGATATATCTCTCGCCTGCACACTCCACATGGTAGGTAATATCGTGACCTTTAAACTCCCTGGCGATAATCACACCACGGTTGTTGGTGGATGATGCACCATTCGGCGTTTCGATAGTGAGGTGCTCCGGCCTGATAGAGCAGGTGATGCGTCCTGTTGCTGTCCGATCGAGCTTTATGGGACCTATTGCAGTATCTATGGTATCCGAGTTAGAGGCATTTGCTTCAAGAAGATTAGTGCGGCCTAAAAATTGTGCAACAAATCTGGTTTTGGGGGCATAGTATACCTCTTCGGGTGTACCAATTTGTTCAATTTGTCCGTCGTTCATAACCGCAATTCGGTCTGCAAAAGAAAGTGCCTCTTCCTGGTCATGAGTAACTAAAACTGCGCTCATCCCGGCTTTTTTGATAATGGAGCGAACCTCTTTACGCGTCGAATCCCTGAGCATAGCATCCAGGTTTGAGAAGGGCTCATCTAATAAAACCAGATTTGGCTCCGGCGCTATAGCCCGTGCCAGCGCCACCCGTTGTTGCTGCCCTCCGGAAAGTTCTGCCGGACTTTTATGCTTATGATCGCCCATACCTGTTCTGCAAAGAACCTCCTCAGCAAACACTTTACGCTTATATTTTGGAAGATTCGTAAGCCCAAATGCAACATTATCCAGGGCAGACATGTGGGGAAAGAGTGCGTAATCCTGAAAAACAAACCCTATACCTCTCTTTTGAGGGGCTTTATGTTTTTTTACGGATGAAAGAAGTTCATCATCGAGATATATTTCACCGCTGTCTAAATGTTCAAATCCCGAAATTAACCTAAGGGTTGTTGTTTTTCCGCAACCGCTGGGTCCCAATAGAGCAAAAATCTCATTTTCATGAACCGAAAAAGATGTGTTGGTAACAACAGGAACATCTTTTTCGAATGATTTTTCGATATTTTTTACGTCAAGAAGCATCTTAATTTCACAAAAGTAGCCCGGATTACGGACTGGCTGCAAAAGTTAAATGCAGCATAAAAATCCTTTATTTAAATTCAGTCTAGTTAAACTAAGGATAATTTCTGTTCTTTAAAATGCTTCTAACCAGTCCTGACTGTTAAAACGTTTCCGTATCCGGCGTTTTTAGAACCGGACATTCACGCCAATAGCCAGCCGGTTCACGCTGTCGTAACCGATGTCTTCGGAACCGGTAATATTTTTAATTCTATACTCAATAAACGGGTTTAAGAAAGGCAGCAGCGTAATTTCTGCACCCCCAAACCCATTCCAGTAGAAATTACTTTCGGTAAACTGTGGTTTTGCCTCAAAACGCTCACTACCTAGCCCCAATCCTACATATGGTTTAACAATACCTATGTTTACTCCGCCAAGCAGAGCCAGGCCGTAGTCGTATGCATCTACCTCAGTACTAAACTCAACATCATCAACCGTAATGTCTGTCGTTTCGTTGAAAAAACTGAAGTGTGCGCGAACGCCTAAATCAATTAAAGGTAGATCGGAAAAAATCCCTTTTTCAAGACGTAACCCGAATCCATTCTCAGGGTTTTCATCTCTGATTTCGTAGGCCGCTCCCAGGGTAAATTGGGCCTGTGTTTGCTGAGTTGTGAATATGAGTCCGATTAGAGACACAAACGTAATTGCAATAGCTTTTTTTAACATAATGTTTGTTTTTAAATATAGATTATTGATAGTTGATAACATTATTTTACTTCTTACTTAAAACAATCAACAATGTTTCTGTTATAATGAGTTCATAACCATCATCAATAACACGAAAATGTGTTTTAAAATTGATGTAACAGAAAAAAAAGATTAATATAAAGTATACTTGCTTCAATCATATTTAAGAATAAACCATCTGCTATTCCTATTAGTTAGTATGTGTTCTCTATGATAGCTCCTTTGGGGGGTAATATGATTTGTAATGTCATACAATTATAAACAGAATCCATGAACAAACAACCCATATCATGAAAGAGTCAGAAAATAAGAAAAGCGGACTAACCCGCAGAGATTTTTTAGGACGGGCAGCAGCCATATCTGCCGGTTTTACAATTGTGCCCAGTTCAGTCGTTAGTGGTTTAGGCAAAAAGAAAATGCCTAGCGACACCCTAAATGTAGCCGGAGTAGGCGTTGGTGGCCGAGGGGCCAGTGTGCTTCGCGGCATGGCTAGTGAAGTAAATGTCGTAGCGCTTTGCGACGTAGACTGGAAGTACTCGCAAGGTGTTTTTGATGAGTATCCCGATGCTAAAAAATATTGGGACTGGCGCGTAATGTTTGATGAAATGGGAGATGATATTGACGCGGTAATGGTGGCTACAGCAGATCACAGCCACGCTATTGTTGCAGCTACTGCAATAACCATGGGCAAGCATGTGTACGTTGAGAAGCCACTGACGCACACGGTCTACGAATCCCGGCTTCTCACCAAACTTGCCGCTGATTATGGAGTTGCCACTCAAATGGGAGACCAGGGATCCTCGGGCGAAGGGATCAACCTCGTTACTGAATGGGTTCGCAGCGGCCTAATAGGTGATGTGACAAAAATTGAAGCGTTTACAGACCGCCCAATTTGGCCACAGGGTCTTAACACACCTCCCGGACAACCCGTGCCTGATACACTGAACTGGGATCTTTTTATAGGTCCTGCACAAATGAGACCCTATAACGAAATTTATACTCCATGGAACTTCCGTGGATGGTGGGATTTTGGAACAGGTGCCCTGGGAGATATGGCCTGCCATATTTTACACGCTCCTTTTAAAGCACTTGAGCTTGGATACCCCACAAGTGTACAGGGTAGTTCAACCCTGCTGCTTCAGGACTCGGCTCCAACCGCAGAAAAAGTTCGCCTAACCTACCCTGAACGCGACAGCAGCTTCGGCCGACTACCAGAGGTTGACGTACACTGGTATGATGGCGGCTTGAGACCGTTGATGCCCGAAGGATGGCCGGAAGGAAGAAATATGAATCATCGTGGTGGTGGAGTGCTCATTCACGGAACAGATGACATTCTGATCCATGGATGCTACGGTTCTGATCCGTGGTTACTGTCTGGCAACGTACCCAATGTACCGAAAACAGAGCGCAGGGTTCAGGTCGGAGATGTTAAGGGCGAAGCGGCTCACCAGCTTGACTGGGTAAGAGCCTGTAAGGAAAACCCTGATAACAGAACCGAAACGAAATCATCGTTCGATAAGTCAGGACCATTTAACGAAATGGTTGTAATGGGTGTTCTTGCGGTTCGACTGCAAAACCTCAATAAAGAGCTCAAATGGGACGGTGAAAACATGGAGTTCACCAATATTAATCCCAACGAGTACCTCGAAATTGTTATCGAAGACGGTTTTAGTATTGAGGATGGTCATCCTACTTTTTCTCAAACAAGGACAGACCCAATTAATGCACAGCAGTTTGCAAACAGGTTAATCCGTCACAGATACAGAAGTGGCTGGTCTTTACCTGATATGCCCGCTTAATCCTCATAAAACTTTTAACTAAAAATCTCTTAATAATGACGCTAAAATCATTCTTAAATCTTTCAATCGTTGGGTTTGCCGCCATAAGTTTATTGGCGGCCTGCTCTTCGGGTGATACAGAAACAGACACGCAAGAGGCCGATAGCGAAAGCATGCAGGCCGAAGCGGAAGTCCCACCAAATACTCTTTCTGAACAGGAAGTAGAAGATGGATGGATTCTATTATTTGACGGCGAGTCTACCGAAGGCTGGCGCGGTTATCAACAAGAATCCTTCCCAGAGGCGGGATGGGTTATTGAAGACGGAGCTCTGAAAGTACAGGGCGCCGGAACGGGCGAAGCCGGTGGACGAGGCGGAGATATTCTCTTCGACCAGAAATTCCAGAACTTCCACCTCTCATTGGAGTGGAAGGTTTCTGAAGGCGGTAACTCAGGTATTTTTTATCTTGCACAGGAACTGGACGGTCGCCCAATATGGCACTCGGCTCCGGAAATGCAAATCCTGGACAATGCGAACCACCCGGATGCCATGCTTGGTGAAGATGGAAACCGACAGGCCGGTAGTTTGTACGACCTGATACCTGCAGAACCTCAGAATTTTCGCGGGCACGGCGAATGGAATAAAGCCGAAGTGCTTGTGTACAGAGGCACAGTTGTACACTTCCAAAATGGTGAACCTGTTGTTGAATACCATCTTGGAACCCCCGCTTGGGAAGAGATGGTGAATAACAGCAAATTTGCCGACTATTCTGATGTGTTTGGAAAATTTGAACCCGGATTTATCTCCCTGCAAGATCACGGAGACGATGTTTGGTTCAGAAACATTAAACTGCAGCCAAGAGATTAAGCGTGTCGGTTAAGCCGTCGCATAAAATCTAAATAAAAGCCGTTGTGCAATAATTGCAGAACGGCTTTTTTTATTCCAGTTTGTGATATGTTTTTCTTAGCTGTAAATGAATCGTATAAATATTACTTTTTTTAAATCTTGTTTGGGTAATTCATATATCAGACACCTAAGTATTTATACTTACTTTTTGTAAAAACAGTAGGTATTATCGCCCGATTTTGTGTATTTATAGTCCAAAAGTAATTTATTTTTGTCGTTTTACGAATATTTTTTCTAATATGCAGTGCGCTCAAGTAGCGTCTCTCTTGATGAATAGTCAGGGTATCACACCGGATACGTGTGATACCTTATTTTTTTTGAAACCCCCTCTTCCTTTCAAGCGTAGAGTTTCCACATTTCTCTTACTACATTTTTGGATATATTGTCTGATACGCCTTGAACACAATCTTTAATTCATGAAAAGCTTTAAAATAGAACGCCGGACAAATAACGGGTATGAGGTTATTGATCTGCATGGTGAACTGGATGCGCATACAGCTTCTCAGTTAGAAGAAACACTTCAGCAGTTAATCAATAACAAGAAGGCTAATATCATCGTCAATTTCCAAAAACTGGAATACATTGCCAGCGCTGGGCTTGGAGTGTTTATGGCCTACATCGAAGACGTACGAAGTATTGGCGGGGATATAAAACTCACCAATATGAACAGTAAAGTTTACAACGTTTTTGATCTGCTGGGATTTCCTACTCTGTATGACATTCTCGACGACGAAGAAAAAGCCATTAAAAAGTTTTTGAAAGAAAAGTAAATTTCCTCATACCGCTTGAAAAGAGCCACCACATACCATAAAACGTTAAACGCTACAACGAAAAACCTGTCGCGTGTACGCAATTTTGTGTCTACTCAGGCTAAGAAGCACGGTTTTACGGATAATCAGATCAATGATATCCGGCTTGCCGTTGATGAGGCCTGCACCAATGTCATAAAACACGCCTACAGTTTCGACGAATCAAAAGAGTTTAACGTAGATCTTGAGTTCGATAATAGTTCTTTATCTATCGAAATCACAGACTTTGGAATTGGCTTTAACCCATCAAAATATGAAGCTCCCAATCTCCATCAACGAGTTAAGCAGAAAAAAAGAGGAGGGATGGGAATATTTCTAATAAAGAACCTGATGGATGACCTTACTTATGATTCAGATGGCAGTAAAAATGTGATCAAAATGATCAAATATCGCAATTGAATACTTTGGCAGATACAGAGAGCACACATAATCAATCATCTTTTGAGCTAAAAACTGTTTTAGAAACCAGCAGGATGCTGGTGGAGTCGAGGGATGCTGCATTTATTGCGAATAATGTGCTTCTCATAATTATGGGGAGGCTGCTTGTAACAAAAGCCGCTATCTTTACCCACTCCTCGTCAAAAGAGTGCTACACCCTCACAAAACAGAAAGGCATTGGCGGGCTCGATCCCAGTAAAGAATATTCTATTAAGTCAGATCATGAAGACGAGGGTTTTACCACGGCCAACAAGGTTCAAACAGATATTCCCGCTCTCTCTAAAAATGGTGAGAACACCTATTTTTTTAATCTCAGAACCAGTAATCACCATCATGGTTACCTTGTCTTGGGGCCGAAGGCATCAGGCAGAGATTTCACCCAGGACGAACTCAAATTCGTTGAGGGACTGTGTATCATATCAACTGCAGCCCTGGTTAATTCTGAGTTATTTTCGGAGCTTCAGCAGACGTACAGAAATCTTGATCGGAGAATTCATGAGCTAAACACTCTCTTTGAGCTCTCAAAAGAGTTCAACCTGCTTGTTGACAGAAACCAAATTACCCGGATTTTTAAATTAACGCTGCTGGGCCAGCTTTTTATACGCACTTTTTTTCTTATTTATGATGCCGAGGAGAATCCTGAACTGTTAGCTTCCAGCGGGTTAAAAAGTGTGCCCGGTAAAAATCAGATTAATGATCTGTATAACAGCTGCAACAAAGACATTCTGATTATTGAAGAGGATAAGTGTGAGGAGCACCCATGGTTAAAAGAGAACGGCATTGCCGCTCTCATATCGGTTTCCAACCAAAACGAAAAGGCGGCACTAATTGGTGTCGGGAAACGCGTAAATGGCATACCATTCAACGATAATGATATAAATTTCCTTAAGTCGCTGGCAAACCTTGCCGTCATTTCGATTCAAAAAACATACTTCCTTGAGGAAAGAATCGATAAAGAGCGGATGGAAGAGGAACTCTCAATTGCCAAATCTATCCAGGAAGGTCTCATGCCGGATCCTATTCCCGGAATTCCGGGTGTGGATCTTGCCGCAAAAACAATTTCTTCAAGAGAAGTTGGGGGTGATTATTTTGATATTGCTGAAACCCCGGACGGAAACTCCATCCTGTGTATTGCTGACGTCACGGGAAAAGGCGTTCCTGCAGCTCTGCTTATGGCAAATCTGCAGTCGATGTTGCATGTGCTCTTACCGGTTGACATTTCGCTGAGTGAAGCGACATACCGAATGAACAAAATCATTTTTGATAATACCCCGAGCGATAAATTTATTACGTTCTTCTGGGCAAAATATGTTCATGAACATAAAATTCTGAACTACGTAAATGCAGGGCACAACCCACCTCTTTTACTTCGAAAAGATAAAAGCGAATTTGAAGAGCTTCGGGATGGCGGGCTTTTGCTTGGAGCGATGGATTCTATTATGCCCTATAAAGAAAAAGATATTCAGCTAAATCCCGGAGATATTCTGGTCTGCTATACGGATGGTGTTGATGAAGCCATGAGCCCCGATGAGGAAGAGTTTACCGTAAAACGGCTCAAAGAAACAATTTTAAAAAACAGAGATAAGGCTTCCCAGCAAATATTAGACAATATCGTTGCAGAAATAACAGAACACAGCTATGGCAAATTTTCTGATGACGTGACCCTTCTCATTCTCACTGCCTGCGAATAAAACCGGGAATGAGTGAATTTGTGAAGCCCGACTGTTGCTGCTGCTCCGCAAGTGCAATTACGGCCTGATACGTTCTGTATCTGTTCATGGTCTCTTCAACATACTTTACAGGCTCAATACCCCTGGCAAAACCATATCGTGCATCCTGGTAATATCTGCGCTGCATTAACCGAATAAGGGAGTCTGACACATGCTCCCATTCGTTAGGGTTTTTATTCCTGTCGATCGTTAGCCTTCTGGCGTCTGCCATATGTCCCAGCCCAACATTATATGTTGCCAGAGAAAATGCCCAGCGGTTTGTGCTGTCCATATAGGCATAGTGATCCAGATGCTCTTTAATAATTCTTGCCCCTTCCCGAATATTTTTAACCGGGTCGTACAGCTCTTCATATGGCGTTTCCACAAACCGGGGCAGTACCTGCATTAAACCCACTGCTCCTGCCCAGCTCTTACTGTCCGGGTTAAAACTCGATTCCTGCGCAATCATTGCGGTTAACATCAGCCAGTCGAGATCCAGGGAGTCCGATACCGACTTCACAATTTCATCGTATGGCGAAATAATACCCAAAGACTGATAATTCCAGTCGGGATTGTAATAGTTCGCCATTTGCCGGCTTCCCTCGAAATACTTTTTCCGCAGCACATTTAAAAATGTAGAGCGCCTGGGTGTATCTCTGTCTTCAGAAAATCGAAAATGTTTATAGAGAAATTGGTTCATCTTGGTTTCGAGATCGGTCGCATTCTGGCGTACAGCCCAGGCGATGGTGTCCGATTCGGCAATCACCGGCCCCTGCAGCAGCCCCTCCATGTACCGGTTTGCCGCGTCGAACATGTTATCGTCAGCAACAGTGGCCAAAAAGTTACCATTTGCCACCTGTACAAGACTTGCCTCGGTTTCAAAACTCTCTTCAATTAAATCAATTTCAATGTCATAACCCTCTTCAATAAGATTCTGAAGCCTGTAGTGGTAGGAGCTGTTTCTGCGAACAGAGATGGGTATTCCCGACTTCGCCAGCTCTTCAATCGTTTTAGGAGGGTTCCCTACATCAGCCGAATAGACCACCATTTGATCCACAATATTGTAAGGCCTTGTAAAGCTTGCAACTTTTTTTCTTTCTGAGGTAATCGTATAATTTGCCGCAATAACGTCACCTTCCCCCAGGTTCAGCAGCTCAAATGGGTTTTCATCCCCCACAATGACAACCTCAAGGGCAAGGTTATTCTCACGGGCAAACTCTTTAATCATTTCATATTCAAACCCTACTTCGATTCCCTGATTTAAAAAATAGGTATTTGAGCTGTAGTAGGTGATCATTCTTAACACTCCCGACTGTTTGATTTCCGCAAAATCACGTTCAATCGGTTCTACATCCGTAATCAGGTCCGGAGCTTCCCTGTCGCTCTGATTCCTTTTCCCTTTATCTGAAGAGCACCCTATTGCCAGAATAAGCATAGCAATTATTAAGAGCGGAAGCTGATTCAGATAAGTCGGATGTAATGTTTTTTTCATTGGATACAGGTTCGTTCCTGTTAAGAACAAAGCGACCATCATTTGACGGATATGGAAGATGGCTGCTTTGGAAGTGTCATCTCAAGACAGTAAAAATCATTAACTTTTGAATACCATCAATAACATTCATTCGGGTACATCCGATATTAAAAACAACGTGATAACGTAAGAACTCTACAATTAATGTATAGTTTTTGACGTATTAGAGCAAAAAAGTGTCGTTTTGAATACTATTATTCATCACATATCCTTTATTATCAAAATTTTCAGTGCTTTTAATACTATTTTGAAGCCCTTGCAAGTCTCCGCGACCAGGTTAGCGATACACCGGAGATAATTATCAGCATTGCAATAACAGATATGGTGGCAGGCACCTCATCAAAGATAAAGTAGGCTGCAACTGCTGCAAGTACCGCTTCTGATAAAATAAGCGTTGAAAGCAGGGTGGGAGAGATGTATTTCACCGCGTAATTCATTGACCCGTGGCCCAAAATTGTAGGGCCAATAGCAAGAGCCAGGCCAACAATCAGAGCTGAGAAACTAACATAGGGTACGCCACCCACCCAGATAAACGACAGTATCGTGCAGACAATCGCTGCATAGAGGTAGATATAAAAAACGTAATCGATCCACTCGGTACGCTGCCGTATTTTTCTGCCAAGCATAAAATAGACCACAAAAATAACGGCAGCCGAAAATGCGAGAATATTTCCAAAAAGCGGATTGGGATAGAGTCCTGCCTGTTGAGATTCATCTGCAATACCAAGCATCAGCGAGCCTCCAAAAGCCACAAACACCCCTATCCACACAAGTGGACGAAAATTGCGCTTAAAGATGAGACTTTCGGCTACAATAAGCATAACGGGGTGAATGGTAACTAAAACCGAGGCTGATGCCACTGATGTATAATGAAGCGAAGCGATCCAAAAAGTAAAATGGAGCCCGAGGCAGGCTCCCGCGGTTATCATTAAAAATGGTGACGCCCCTTCTGCTTTAAGTTCAGATAATTTTTTACGTCTTGAGAACCAAAATGGCAGCAGAATAGCTACGGCCATCAACGTACGCAGCGCCGCAAGTACAAGCGGATCAACATCGGTGCCAAAACGAACAAGTATGGGAGCAGCACCGAAGGAGATCAGCCCTATCAGCAAAAACAGAACTACTTTACCGGTTGGGATTTCGGATGGAGTTACGTTGTTCAAAATTCAGCTATCTTATCCGGTCCATAGACTGGACTAGCTCTTCGTCTTTTTTAATTCCTTTTCCTGCCATCCACAAGAAAATCATGCAAAGAAGGATTAAAGAAATACTTAGCAGCTCGGGCCATAAAAACATACCAATACCGCCCATGGAAAACAGAACACCCGTTGCTGACCCCAGTGCTATTATCTCGGAATAGGTGCCTGCCTTTACCACTTTAAGCTGAAGAACGCGGTTTTTGTAAAGAAAAACCGCAACTATTGCGAGAATCACTGTGAGTGTGAGGGTAGTTGCAAGCCCGAATCCAATCCACTGTACAGGATCATTCATCGATTCCCTGTAGATAGGGGTAAAGAAGACGGCCAGATTTATTAACGCAGCCAAAATTAAATAGATCGTCTGAGGTCTCTGTATCACAAGCTGTAGAAATTTATTAATCGTTACGTTTTTTATGCTACTTCCTTCCAAAACGGAAGCCATCCTTAAGTTAGGCATTCCCGTTCTGCTTCTTCAACTCTAAATAATAAGTAATAAGATGCCGCCCTCTTTTGGAAGGCGGCAATGATATTAAAAAAGAGATGAAAATATTGCTATTTGAGTGTTTTAAGTCGCTGTGAAACCGAATCGTAAGCTGAATAAAGAACCGGTACAAGCACAAGGGTTAAAAAGGTTGCAAAGGTTAACCCGCTTATGATTGCGATTCCCATAGGACCCCAAAAAGCGGTGTTTTCTGAGCCGAACTGGAACTGCGGATCGAAACTTGCAAAAAGCTCCACAAAGTTGATATTGATTCCAAACGTAAGCGGAACCAGACCGAGTATCGTCGTAAGAGCGGTAAGAAGAACCGGTCGAAAACGAATCAAGCCAGCCTCTATAATTGCGTTTTTCTTACTCATTCCCTGATCAATCAACTGCTTCACATAATCCATCAAAACAATATTATTTACACAAACAATACCGGCAAGAGATATAAGCCCAATAAATGTCATCAGTCCGAAGGGGGTGCGCGTCATTACCAGCCCTAAAAGAACGCCGATTAAACTGAGCCCAACAGCCGTTAAAATGATAAGCGGTGAAACAATATTGTTGAATTTAAGGAGCATCACAAGAAAGATGAGGGCAAAACCAACTGCCAGTGCAGTTGTTAAGAAGCCAAAGGCCTCTTCCTGATCCTCATTTTCACCAGTGTATTCTATACTGTAGCCCGCCGGGATATTGTCAACATACTCTGCAAGTAACTCCTGAGACTGCGCAAGTACTTCGGGTCCGCTAAATCCCGGAGCTGCCTGACCCTCGATGGTTGCAGTACGCTGCAAATCGAGACGGGTAATGGTACCCAGCCCGGCACCTTCCTCAAACGTTGCAACCGAAACAACAGGTATAGTTGTGCCGGCCATTGTTTGTATGTTCAGATCTTTCAGGCTTTCCAGGGTATTGCGGTCTTCAGGCCTTAATCGCACTACAATGTCGTATTCATCTTCACCATCGCGCCACTTGCTGGATTCCAGTCCATTATTAGCAATTCGGATAGTCTGAGCTATATCTGCCATACTAAGACCGAGACGACTGGCTTTTTCATAATTCACAAGAACCCGATATTCAGGCAATCCGCCGCTGATGTTGTTTCTTACGTCTACTAAACCAGGCACTTCCTGTGTGGTGGATGCTTCAGTAAGAATTTCAGTAATTTCCTCAGAGATTCGCACAATTTCGTCAAAGTTTTCACCTGATACTTCGATATTCACGGGCGGGCCTGTTGGCGGACCTAATTCTTCACCGTCAATCGTAATATTAATATCAGGAATATCTTTAACTACATCTCTCAGCTTAGTGATGGTAGTGCTTGATGGTTCAGGACGTTCGCCAAAATCAACAAGGTTCAGCGTTAACCGCGACAACTCGGGGCTCTGTGCTCCGCCACCGAAAAGGGGGTCGCCGGCTACACCCACGTTGGTCTGAATGCTTTCTATGTTGGCACGAACATTTTCGTCATTATCAATCAGATTGTATACTCGCTCTTGAACTTCTTTGGCAATATCGTTGCTGGCATCCACGTTCATGCCGATCGGACCTTCCAGCTCAATAATAATTCGGTTTGGGTCCGTTTCAGGAAAAAATTCAACCCCGGTGGGTGCAATGCCAAACATGGCAAAAATTGCAAAGAGAGCCCCAAAAACACTGTTTAAAAGTAAGGCCCTGTTATCTGTAAGGATAATCGGTTTATCATACCTTCTGAAAGACCCGATAATACCAAGAAGTACCAATAATATGGGAACGGACATCAGCACCAGCCAAACTTCAACCGTTACAGATTTTGTCAGCGATACCGTAAAGAGAACGATCGCATTGAGCAACCCGAGCAACAACCCTGATATCACCGATATTTTTCCACCTCTGTAAACCGCCTCAAGAGAGTGTACAATCACCAGCAGAATACCGATTGCGGCCAGAACCCCCGCGACATAGACCAGAAACATTCCTGCAGAAGAAAATAAATTTACAGATCCACCAACGATAGCCAGGAGCAGAGCCAGGGTAAGACTGCCAAGTGCTGCTGTATTTCTCATCAAGGCGTATTTAGGTGTATAGTCACGCTTCAAAAAATTACGCATGATCACCTTATAGTACTTCAATATTCTGGGAAGTGTTTTTTCCATGAATACTGCAGAGACCGGTTTTATGAAATATCTGTACGAGACAAAGAAGAACACGATAGTAAGCAGCGTAACAACAAGCGTAATTATATTGGCAAACCCAATAGCTATGGCTGCAAAAAGCAGCAGCCCGGCAATAATTCCCCTAACAAGTTTTGGCTGTTTTTTCCGTTCGTCCGTATCGAGCTTAACAAGATATCCCGTAAGCACAGGATAGAGAACCAATGCCACAAACAGCGAACAGAGCAGAACAATAATAAGGGTTAACGGCAGGAATCCCATAAACTGGCCAATAATTCCCGGCCAGAACGTCATGGGCACAAAAGCCGCCAGCAAAGTGGCCGTTGCCGCAATCAGGGCGTATCCAACTTCGTCGGCACCTTTTTTGGCTGATTCGAACTTTCCATACCCCATTTCCCTGTACCGGTAGATATTTTCTACCACTACAATGGAGTTATCCACCAAAAGCCCGAGGGCAATAATCAAACTAAAAAGAATAATAAAGTTCAGCGTATAACCCAGTGCTGAGAGCACAATAAAACCAACCAAAATAGATAGCGGAACAGCGGTTCCCACCAGAAGTGCATTTCTTACTCCCAGAAAAAAGACCAGAACCAGCACAACGAATAACATCCCGCTAATAATGCTGTTCTCCAGATCAGAAATAAGCGTTACAACATCTTCGCTGGTATCGCCGGTAATGAGTACATTTGTGCCTTCTGGAAGTGAGAAGTCGTCCACAATTTTCATCACTTCATCGGTCGTTTCGAGGATATTTACTCCCGGCCGTTTTTTAACATTTAAGCTTATTACCTGGTTATCCCGTATCTCTTCTTCCGGTAAATCAACCTTTTCACCGTTTTTATCAACTTTGTAAGTTCTGAGTCGCGCGTAACTCTCCCGGTCCTGAAACCCAAAAAAGACATCAGCTACGTCGCGAATATATACGAGGCCTGCGCTCGTGGTCCCCTCTCTCATCGGGCGTCCAATTACCAGGTTTTCTATTTCTGATGGGTTCTCAAATTCGCCGCTCACCCGAATCAGATAGTTCATCATATCCACATCCATGGTACCGCCGGGGATGGTTAAATTCTGTCCCTGTATGGCATTCACAAGCTGGCCAAAACCCAGCCCATACCCATTCAGTGCAGCAAGATCTACATCAACACGAACTTCTCTTTCAATATTCCCAACGATTTCCACCTCACGAATACCAGAAGCCGCTTCAATATCGTCCTGAAGCCTTTCTGCAACTTCTGTAAGGCGCGATACGGGATATTCGGCGCCAAGATTTACCGTCATGATGGGAAAATCGTCCAGGTCGATCTCAACGATAAACGGCTCTTCGGCATCGGGGGGGAGCTCTGTTCTGGCAAGGTCAACTTGCTCGCGCACACGCTGGCTGGCTTCATTGATTTCAACATCCAGTTCAAACTCGACAACTACGCTGCTAAAACTTTCTGTGGTTGTAGAGCGAATCTCCTTCACGCCGCTGATACCCTGTAGCTCTCTCTCTATCGGCTGGGTAATGAGAGACTCCATATCGGCCGGGGCAATTCCCGGATATACCGTATTTACAATGAAAATGGGTATTTCTATAGATGGGTTTGATTCCTTCGGAATTGAGCTATAGCTAAACGCCCCTGCAATAATCAGAATCGCCGTAAAAACAACTATCGCCGTTCTGTTTTCTAATGTAATCTTTGTGAGTTTCATAAATAATCTTATAGCCTGTTGATTTAGTAGCTTACAACCGGTCGGTCCTGCTCTTTCAGCTGTTCAATTCTTTCCAGATTTGTCGAGGTATTCAGCACATTTAGTTCATCACCTGAACTTAGCGTTCTCATGCCGGCAACCACAACCTCATCTCCAATATCAATTCCCGATATAATCTGAATAAGCGGTCCCGATGCTGCGGCAGTCTCAACAGATACCAATTCAGCTATTTTTCGGCCGTTTTCCTGTGATGAACGAAACACTGAAGCGCCCTCTTCATTTCGAAGAACAGCAGTTCTTGGCAGTAAAACCACACCTTCGAGCGTAGCCCTCTTTATCTGCAAATCGGCAATCATGTCGGGTTTCACTAACCTGTCGGGGTTGTCTATCTCAATTTCTGCAGCGTAGGTGCGCGTTTCGGGATCAATTACATTTCCGGCGTAGGTTATATTTCCTTTGATGAGTCCGGTGCCCAAAGCCCGCAGAAAAATATCCACTTCCGTTCCTTCCGTAATCTCTCCGGTGTAGCGCTCCGGGATACCGGTTACAATGCGAACACGTTCCGAGCTCACCAGCCTTGCCACGGGCTGACCGGGATTAATCAATTCACCTGTATTTATCATCCTTGATTCGATTCTGCCAGTAAACGGGGCCGAAATACTTGCATCTTCCAGCTGTTTTTCTGCCTGATTAAATTGAGAACGTGCCTGATCAAGCTGAGTTCGGGCGTTTTCAAAATCCTGCGTGGTTACGATAGAATCTGCATAAAGGCTTTCTAATCGCTGGTATGAATCTCTTGCAAATTCATAAGCGGCTTTTGCTGCATTATATTGAGCTTCTATTAATCGATCATCGAGCTGTGCAATCGTTTCTCCTTTCTGCACATAGGTCCCCCGGTCTTTAATGGATAGCACCCTGCCCGATGTTTCGGATGAAATTGTCGCATCTTCGAGTGCTTCAACCGTTCCTGTAAGACGAATGTAATCGTCGAAAGAACCGTCCACAACCTCTACAGTTTCTACAGGTACCAGCCTTACGGCATTGCCGTTGGTTGTTTCTTCTTCGCCTCCTCCGTTTTCACTACAAGAGAGCAGCCCTGCTGCCAGAAGAATTAAAATGGTTGCCTTACTTAATATTCTATACATGTTAATCATTGTTTATTTGGTCAATTCGAATAGGTTTGCCAATCGCTCTGTTGTAGTCGCTGAGCGCTGTGAGATAATCATAAACAGCCGAGAGATAGTTGAGCCTGCTCTGATCGAGAAGGGATGATGCCTGCCTCTCCTGCAAGGGAGTTCCTACACCTTCCTTAAGACGTTTTACAGCAAATTCATAGTTCAGCTCTGCCTGTTCAATATTCCGGCGCTGGCTTTGAATTCGCTGCAGAGCCGTTTCCAGGCTTTTCACGGCCTGATCAATTTCCAGGTAGATCGAGTTTTGCTGAAGGTTTCTGTTTATTTCGGCCTGGCGGATGGCAATTTTATTCTGCTGAACCCTCATTTTGGTTTGAAAACCATTAAACAGGTTCCAGCTGAAATTCAGCCCGACGGACACCGCAGGATTCCAGTACGACTGGCTGAAAAAGCCCCTTTCACTGCTCGTAAACTGGAACTCTTCGCCCTCAACAGATGATACGTTTGTACGATCGGATGGCACCTGACCTATATAAGTAGCATTTGCAAACGCACTAAGTGTAGGCCTGTAGGATGAACGGGTAATTTCTCCTTCAACCTCCAGAAGCTCTATCTGTTTAGTTGTCTGCTGTAAATCGGGGCGCTGCTGAGCCGCAAGTTCATAGGATAGTTCAGTATCAAAATATTCGGGACGCAATGATTCGTCGTACTCAAGCGACCCCCTGAGATTTACCTTCGTTTTTGTTGGAATCCCCAGCTGCAGTGCCAGGTTCTTCACAGCAAGTTCAGCCTGATTTTCCACTTCAATCAGATCTGTTTCCAGGTTAACCAGCTCAACTTCAGCACTTACCCGGTCAAACTTTGTAAGAACCCCTGCCTGCACCGATTTCTTCGTTTCCTCCACTGTTTCGGCCAGCCTTTCAACGCTGGAGCGTAACACCGCTGCCTGACGTTGCGCAAGCAGTGCTGAGTAAAATGAATTATTTATCCGATTTACCACCGTCTGGCGGTTCACCTCCGTTTCAATATCGTTGAGTTCTCTTACCTTTTCAGCCCCGCGAATAGCTGCAAATGCAGCGCCGCTATACAGGGTTTGGCTAAGCGAGACGCCAAACTGGAACTGGTTTTCAACGCCAAAGGGGTTATCCCCCATTCCGGGGGGCGCTATTCCTGCATCCTCATAACCCTGTTGCTGCCTGTCTAAATATTCGCCAAAGTCTATCGGGTTTGTGTCGGGATTATCATCGGTTCGGGCATTTTCGTTAAAGGCAATCCAATCGAGTGCACCCAGCGTTTCAAACAGACTTCCCGCATCCGAACCCGCAAATGGGTTTGGAATCTTCAAATTCCGGGTGTAGCTGCCATTTGCACTTAATTGCGGATATACAGAACCCCAGGCTTCTTTAATCTGAGCCTCGGCATTCTCCACATCAAGAAGCCCAATACGTATCATATGGTTATTCACCAACGCCAGCTGAATGGCTTCATCCAGTGTAATTGTGATCTCTTCACTGATTTCGCTTTTTTGCGGATTCTCCCATGCTTGCTGCGAATAGGAAGGAGCGGCCATTATAAGGAGAAGCGGCCATATCAAAAATTTCGTTTTATTGCTGCGTGTCATAAATAAATGACTCTTGTTTTCTTTTCTTAAAATATCAGCCACGCTTTACGGCTGTTTTAATTTGAGGTTTCAGTTTTTTTTGACTATCAGTCATTTTTTATACCGGTATTCAGGATATGAATAAAGTTTTTTACCAGTGACTCGAGGCTAAAGTTCACCTCGTCAAGGATTTCCATATGCTTACGCTGTTCCTTGAGCATGGCGAGGTGAACAATCCCCTTCGATGCTCCCCACATGATTATTCCCAACTCTTTAGGCTCTATGTCAGATTTTATAGATCCATCCTGCATGCCTATTTGCAGGGCACGCGTAATATAGGTCATCGCCTCTTTGGCGCAATCCTCACACTTCTTTAAAAGTGATCCCGGCTTTGCAGTGCCTTTGCCGGAAACATTTTCATAAAAATTAAATGCAGAATAATAAATAGGATGAGACTTAATAAATCCAAGGTAGGTCTGGCCAAGCTCTTCTACCATATCAATGCCTTTCTGCTCTTTTAGCAACACATGCTTCATTGAATCATTCAGCATGTTCGAACCCCTGATGCAGATACCAAGATAGATGGAATTTTTACTTTTAAAGTGAAGGTAAAGGGTGCCTTTGCCTACTTCAGCCCTTTCCGCAATGGCATCCATTGTGGCGCCATCAAAGCCATGCTCCTGGATAATCGATTCAGCCGCATCAAGGATGGCCTCCTCGCGAATTTGACGCTCGCGCTCTTTCCTGCTTTGTTTGCTCATGTTTTATGACTGATGTTCATTTTTTGAATCAGAGTCATAAACTACAATTAATTGCCATGCATTCCCACATATTTCCATTCTTTTTTTTACCTCTCTTTTTCACGGCATAATCTCATATCTTTTTGCTTTTCATAATCACCCCGAATGAAAAACGTTTCTCACTTAAAAACCGACCTCTCTCTATTTACCATTGCCTTTGTATGGGCACTCAACTTTACTGTGGTAAAGGCCAGCCTTTCGGAGTTCGATCCATATACGTTTAACGCCATTCGATTTATCCTGGCAGCTTCTTTTTTGTGGATTGTCATTGCAAAAAACAGTGCCTGGTTTTCAATTCAAAATAGCGACTGGAAATGGCTGATTCCGCTGGGTCTGCTCGGCAATCTGCTCTACCAGTGGCTTTTTATCATTGGAATAAACTATACCTACGCCGCCAATGCCGCCGTTATGCTTGGAACTATCCCGATCTGGGTTGCTCTCTTTTCCCATCTTCTGAAAATGGAAAGAATGAATCGTTTCAAGTCTCTTGGAATCGTATTCGCGTTCTCGGGCGTAGTTTTGATTGTGGTTTATGGTAAAAACCCAATCTCTTTCAGCTCTGATACCTTTTTTGGCGATATGCTGATTATTGCCGCTGCCATGGTCTTTGGACTGTTTACCATTCTGTCGAAACAATTTCTCACCCGTTATACACCGCTGCAGTTTTCAGCCATCATGACAACGATAGGGGCGTTTTCGTTAACCTTGATTGCCATTCCTTTTATCCCTGTAACCGGGTGGGGCGCCCTATCTGCGGGTGCGTGGGGCGGCGCCATTTACAGCGGACTGCTTTCTATCGGGGTCGCCTATCTTATCTGGAACAACGGTATCTTAAAAGTCGGGGCTGTTAAAACTGCAACTTACCAAAATCTGGTCCCCGTGCTTGGGCTGTTGTTCGGGATCATCATTTTGGGGGAAACACTGGAGTTGCTGCAGTACGCAGGATCAGCCATCGTTATTGCCGGTATTTTACTTACACGGTACGGTAAACTGTAGACAGCTT